>ERZ791571.2-NODE-2-length-304831-cov-13.914002_pt1 | contig 304831 bp, 233 predicted proteins | sample MGYA00509972_ERZ791571 | MGnify/ENA primary metagenome ERZ791571 (study PRJEB30046, sample SAMN00791936) | human gut metagenome | study: EMG produced TPA metagenomics assembly of the A metagenome-wide association study of gut microbiota in type 2... | reverse complement strand
AAATTAGGAGATAGTGAATACGCTTGGTTCTTGGGCTGAGTGGATTGTTGATTGACAGAGGAAAGGGCAGCTATTCAGTTAGTTGTCCTTTCTTTATTTTATGAACTATTTAAAACTACATAAATTATGGAATTACAAAATTCTCGTGAATACAAAGCTGCACAAGAATTAGAACGTGCGCTTAATGATATGAGTTGGAATCCAAAAAGATTTGCTGAAGGTGTAAGTCACTATCACCGCACCCTACAACAAGAGTTGATGAGAACCATTGTTGCAATCATTAAAATGGTAGGCGATGATAATTATGGCACAGACCTCAGAAATCAAGCATCACATGAATTATGCAAAAATATTATTGACAGTGGTGCATTGGATGATACATATCTGCCTTTTATCTAAGAGGACAGACGGTAATATTCAAAAGGACAGCTATTTTGTTAGGTGTCCTTTTCTATTTATACACTTTACAAATTCTATGACATTATGGATAAATCTAAAATTGAAAATGCTATCAATCATATCACTTCTTTACAAGAGAAATTATGCTACTGTGAGAACAATCTGCAATACATCAAACACTTGCAAGCACTTAAATATTGGCTGCACAAGTTTGATTCATTTTTGGATAGGAACAGCAGGCAGCATGGTGAATATGCAGCAGTTTATGAAAGCTACTTCCATACTTGCTGTGGGTTCTCATTCTACGATAGAGTATGCAATTCAATTCTTGTTTATGAATATGGCGATAGACCATTTTAACTGTCCAATTTTTCTTCCACCACCACATTAATATTGATAGAATGAATAGTAAAATATTAGACATGGATTATACTGTTGGAGAAGTGGAACTCACTTACAAATCCACTTCAACGAGCCGGAGTAAAATATATAGTTCGGAAGACGCTTATAAATACTTGCTTCCTTACATATAAGAAAGGTACAATCTGTTACAAAGAATATTTCAAAGTTCTGTTCCTAAACCAATCCAACCAAGTTTTAGGCTACACTCTCATATCAGAGGGAGGAATAACAGACACAACCGTTGATGTAAGAGTAATTCTACAAGCTGCATTGCTTACCAATTCAGTAGCTCTTATCCTTGCTCATAATCACCCAAGTGGTAATTTGAAACCAAGTAGGCAGGATATGGAGATTACTAAACAGATCCAAGAAGCTGCAAGACTTATGAGAATTACAGTTTTAGATCACCTCATACTTACAGATACAGGATATTACAGCTTTGCTGACGAGGGAGAATTATAATAAAGTAGAGAGCACTCAATTTTTAAGTTGGGTGTTCTTACTTACATAAGCTGAATGTTCGTTCAGCATTTGTAACCAACCATTAATAAATGTGAATTATGAAGACATATATAGCATATCTAAGACAATCCACCATGAAACAACAAATATCGGGTCTTGGTGTAGAAGCACAACGGGAGATTATACACAACCATGTAAAGAATAAACCCATACTTGCTGAATATATTGAAACGGAGAGTGGGAAGAAATCTAACAGACCTCAACTTCTTGCAGCTTTAGCGATGTGTAGGAAAACAAATTCTATTCTGATTGTAGCCAAATTGGATAGACTGTCAAGGAATGTGGCATTTACTTCAAAGCTATTGGAGAGTGATGTTGAGATTGTGTTCTGTGACTTTCCACAAGCCAACAGACTAATTTTGCATATCATCAGCAGCATAGCTGAATATGAAGCAGGATTAATCAGTCAGAGAACCAAACAATCACTTCAAGCCAAGAAAGCAAGGGGTGTGCAGCTTGGTAAAGCAGAGAACTTGATGAATAAATTTGAACAAGCTGTTCAACATAGTATCGTTACCAACAAGGCTAAAGCAGATAACAATCCAAATAACATGAGAGCGATAGCACTGTTACGGTCATTATCTATGCAAGGCAAATCTTTATCTGAAATGACTTGTCTCTTGAATGAGCAAGGTTTTGTTACATCTAAGGGATGCAAGTTTCAGATTACACAAGTCAAGAGGTTACTTGTCAGAGCAGGGTTGATGTCGTGAAGTCATTTTGAAAGGCAGGACAAATAAGGAGCAAGGTTTAGCTTTATATACTCCAACCCAAGTTTGTCCTACCCTAAAATTCAAATGAAGATATAGGCTTTAATAGTCTAAATGTAGCGACTAAAAAATATTAAGCTTAGATACCTCTAAAGTACAAACTTGGTAGTTTGGCATTTCAGCCTTATAGAAGTAATTCAATTCCATTAATTTACAGGCTTTAGAATTATCTCAACTCTTATTAATCATGTCGCGGGTAGCACTTCTTGAATATCCAACAATATGCTGACTTAAAGACAGTAATTCAAGGCAGGTAAAAATATTCAGAATTTAGTCCTTATATGGCGAGAAGTGAATTTGATACCCACATGGATTTAGAGAGTTTAGATGCAACTCTGACTAAATATCTCATTCAGACTATGTTTGAGAGCAGGAGATTTACTATTTCTCCTCACTCCATGCTTAGTGATTTAAAACCTTTCATTATCTTTGCACCAATTCCAATGAACTAATGAGATAGGGAGTTGGAAGGACATAATTTAATGAGAGCATAACGAATTATCCTCTATTTGGAATCTGGACAATTTCATAAGTTAGGGATAGTAGTTCAATATGCTCATGCTAATGCTATATACCTACTTCATCTTTATGGAGTAGTGGATATATACATTCAGCATGGGCTATTGTCTATTACTTAACTTAGGGCAGTCCAGAGCCTCAAATAGGGTAATATTCAATAGTTCCCATGCTCTTTTATTTTTATAATAGCTTATCCATAGGGAACAGGTGAGCGTAATTGTCAAGAGATTATGAAGCATCTTCTTTATGGGTTAATCATTCTTAGCATGGTAACGTGTACATCTAAAAAGAACAGTTACACGCAAGAGCAACTATATGAGCAAACTTCTTCTGGAGTTGTCTTAATTCAGAATACATATTATTATAAAATCACATTATCAAATAATGGATTCTATTCAACCAACTACGTCTTCTCTAAATTACAAGATGGGGAACTTAAAAACATATCTCATACCATATCCAATAATTTTAATGAAGTAAATGACACTATTAAGAGTACAACATTTGGCACAGGTTTCATCATATCTCCAAGAGGAACGATTGTTACTAACAGTCACGTAATCAATCCTACTGCTAACAAAGCTCTTATCTATCAAGCATTTATTACATACTTAAAAGAAGAAATAGATAAATGCAACCAACGAATTGCAATAGAGCAACATGATTTAGATATATTTGAAAAGGAAATTAGAGATAATAAAAGACTCAATTCACAAGGCTATGCTATGATGATAGAAGGAATTCAAATGTGTAAGAAAACAATAAAAGCATACACAGAATACAGAGATAACCGTTTAAGGGAAATGGGATTAAGTAACTTTGATGTTGAACTTTGTTCTGAAATCAAAATAGCATACAACGGAAGCCATATAACATCAAGTAATGATTTAATAGATTGCTTCGTTGTAAAAGATGTTCCTAATTACGATTTAGGAATAATCCAAATTGCTGATGCTAATGAATTTTGGAATGTCTGTAAATTGGACGATACTCCTAAATGGTCTTGTGAACCTACGCATTTAGGAGGTTATATCACTTATAGAAACTTATATAGTGACTTCATGATTCCACAGGATAAATACATCTTTAATCTTTATAATAATGAAACTCGTAATAATGAAGAGATTAAACTATACATGATAGGCTTCAATCAAGGACCGACATTAGCACTAACCAACGATGGAATTAAGGCACAAATTACACAAGGTTATATCAGTCAAAACACTGATAGCATTAAGATAATGTACTCAATACCTGCTCTACAAGGTTCAAGTGGTAGCCCTGTTGTTAATCAATATGGGGAATTGGTAGCTATAAATTTTGCAGGCATTAATAATACACAAGGTTTTAATTATGGAATAAGAGTTGAGAGACTAAGAGAAATTGTAAATGACAAGTCCGTTAAAGATAGAATGACTGTTCGTCAATCAAAGAATAAGCCAATAAATAACGATTCTATTAATTCCATTGAATCCATAAACAATTAATTAAGAATGAAAATATTTAGATTATTAGCAACCTCACTATTGGTTGCATTAAGCATGGGAGTTAGTTCCTGTGGCGATGATGAATTGGAGGTAAATTCCCCAACAACATCTGGAGGTGAAACATCGTTAGAACTTATTTGCAAAGAATATGGAATTACGGACTATAAGGATATTGATTTATTAAACTATTTCATCCATGCAAACAATACAATAATAAACAAGGAGCAAGCTAATTTTACAGGATTAAAGGATAATCATTTGTGGGTTGCTACTTACCATAATTCGACTAAGGAAAAATTGGCAGAGGGTACATGTAGCTCTGAGTTCCAACTTTCATGTAAAGTTTTTAAAGAGTTTGATGGATATAAGGACATGACCATATCTAAGATGACTCCAATGTGGAATTATATTATAAATCCATCCCAATTCATTACAATATTAAGATACAATTTTAAAGAAGATGCAGCAGCCTCGTTATACAGTACGCTTTTTTATAACAATGGTAAGTCTAAAGAGATTAGAGGGCTTGGAGATGATAACGTCTTTAATTGGTACGACAACAGCGTACTCATAAGAGATTATTGCTATACTTTGGATGGTGATAGTATTTGTGCATTCACTATACCAACAGGTGATGGTGTTGGAATGGATGCAGTAGAAGTTTATGCACCCTTATCTCATAGTGAAATTATCTATCGTTGGTTTGACGAAGATGGAGCTTTTATTGGAAGGTGGAATGGAACAACCAAACAGCAGATTTGGCTTACAGAGTTGAAGGAACTATCAAACTTAATTGATAACGACCAATATAAAGTTGATTTTAAACTATCTGACAGTTCCACTAATATTTGGAAATTTGATGCTACCATAACTTCTTATGATGGAGATAAGAATACACTTAGTTATGAAATAGATATTGATAATGGTACAATCAAAGGAGAAGATAATTATGCTTCTCTTATTATAGGTAAATGGAAGATGACAAGTGGTAACGCTATCGCCACCCATGTAACTTATAAGAATGATGGTACATTTGAATATACAAGTACAGAAGATAGCTCTTACAAGGAAGTGGGCAAGTACAAGATAGACGGTAACAAGCTCTATGAAATGTACAGCGATGAAGAAGAATGGATTATCAATGATATTCTGTTACTTAATTCTATGACCTTATCAGTGCAGGAATTGGAAGCTGATGGAGTAACACCCACAGGTCAGAAGTACTCTTATCAGAGAGTGGAATAAAAGATTTACGCATACTAAAAGTGAGCAGCATTTGAAGAAACTCTTATGCTGCTCTTTTCTATAACTATTTCATAAATACAAAATAAACAGCCAATATCAAGCAAACGAAGGCAGCTATATGATTCCAGTGCAAAGCTTCACCTTTAAAGAATACAGTTGTAAAAACTGTGAATATAATAAGAGTTATTACTTCTTGAAGAACTTTCAACTGCATCAATGAAAATGGTCCTCCATTACCTACATATCCAATGCGATTCGCTGGAATTTGACAAGAATACTCAAAAAAAGCTATTGACCAACTAAAGGCTATTACACCTATCAAAGGAAGAGCAGCAAACCAAGAATATTCCTGCTTCATCTTTAAATGACCATACCAAGCAAAAGTCATAAAGACATTTGATACTATAAGCAATAAAATTGTGTAGAGAGCTTTCATATTATTCTAATTCTACTATACATTATTATATATCAACGTAAAGTGTTAAATTTCCAGTTGGGTTTTTCCGTTTTATTATACTCTGCCAAAGCTATTACCCAGGAAAACAGCACCACGGCATACAACGGCCAGTTGGAGATGACTTTTGTCTCTTGTAGCTTCAGATGCCCATACCAGGCAAACGTCATGAAAATATTAGATACAATCAATAGCAAAATGGTATAAAATGCTTTCATATAGTGATTAATGATTAGTGATTAATGATTAATGATTGCAGGCAGCAATTCCTCTTGCACATTCGTCATACTCCCCCATAGACTATAGCGTGCCTCAGGATTCATTTCCTCCAATTGTTTCAGAATGCCTTTCATTGCACTACGGCTGGATTGTGACTCATACGGACAATTCTTCACCTGCTTACGATACCCCCTCACTTGCGCCAACTCCATCAAATCCGCCTCATGTACCAGACACATCGGACGGATAATCGTCATATCAAACTTCTTCATTACCAGCCGGGGGGGCATAGAGCTGAACGCTCCCTGATAGGTGATATTCATCAGCAAGGTCTCCAGAATATCATCCATGTGATGGCCTAACGCGATTTTATTGCATCCCTGCTCCTTGGCTACGGTAAATAATGCCTTCCGCCTATTCCAAGAGCAAAGAAAACAAGGAGACTTGCGGGTATCTGTCGTGGCATCAAACTCCGTTTCAAAGAGAACAAAAGGCACTCCCCACGACTCTACGTACTCCCTCAGATAGTCCACATCGCTTTGATAAGGTATATTCTTCATCACTACATGTACGGCGACAACGGAAAAACGGGGTTTATAGACACGGGCACGCCGTGCCAACAATTCCACCAGCGCCAAAGAGTCCTTGCCTCCCGAAAGCCCGATAAGAATCTTATCGCCGTCCTCTATCAGCCCATATTCCACCACACCTTTGCTAAACCGCTTGTCTATGCGGCGCAACATCTTTTCTTCTTCAGTAAATCGTGCCATTGATACGAGTTATGAGTTATAAGTTATGAATTATAGCTCTTCCGGTTGCAAAAGTAAGGCAAAAGAACGATTTAAAGAAGAATTAACAAAATAGAATTACGGAAACCAGCTTTATTCACGATAAATTTGTATTTTTGACCTTCTGAACAATCAGCATGTATCAATATGAATAAAAAATATATCCTTTTCTTTCTATTCGGCCTTTTGAGCATAACAATTTCCGCACAAAGCCTGGCAGAAGCCAAAGCCTTGTACGAGAAGGGAGAATACGAAGAAGCCAAGCCCACTTTCAAGAAACTCGTCAAGACACAACCTGGCAATGGAAATTACAACCTATGGTACGGTGTATGTTGCCTGGAAACCGGCGAACCCGCAGAAGCCTTGAAACACCTGGAAAGCGCCGTCAAGAGACGCGTCCCCAGCGGGCAACTCTATTTGGCCCGGGCATACAATGATTTATATCGGTTCGAAGAAGCCATCGAGACTTATGAGACCTACATTTCCGACCTGAGAAAGAGAAAACGCTCCACCGAAGAGGCCGAACAATTATTGGAAAAAAGCAAATCCAACTTGCGCATGCTGAAAGGCGTGGAAGAGGTCTGCTTCATCGACAGCTTTGTGGTAGACAAGGAAAAATTCCTGGATGCATACAAAATCAGCCCCGAATCGGGCAAGCTGTTCATGTACGACACCTACTTCAATGATTCCGGTAAGGAAGGCGGAACGGTATACGAAACGGAGCTGGGCAATAAGCTATATTATAGCGAAATGCAACCGGACAGCACCCTCAGTATCCTTTCGCGCAACAAGTTGCTGGACAAATGGAGTGATGGCAGCTTGTTGCCCGGAAGCATCAACGAGGCCATGAATGCAGACTATCCCTATGTACTTACGGACGGTATCACTATCTACTATGCTTCGGATGGCCCTGGCTCGATGGGAGGATATGATATTTTCGTCACCCGTTACAATACGAATACCGACTCCTATCTGATGCCGGAAAATGTGGGCATGCCGTTCAATTCGCCCTACAACGACTATATGTACGTCATCGACGAATTCAACGACTTGGGATGGTTTGCCTCCGACCGCTACCAGCCGGAAGGCAAAGTGTGCATCTATGTATTCATTCCCAACTCATCCAAGCAAGTGTACAACTACGAAGGGATGGACCCGGACAAGATGATATCATTGGCGCAACTTCACTCTATCAAGGACACATGGACGGACACCGATGCGGTAGAGGCCGCCCAAGAAAGACTTCGGACTGCTGCCAACGCAAAGCCGCAGACCACCAAGAAGCATGATTTCCAATTCATCATTGACGACCACTCCACCTACTACCAGCTGGACGATTTCCGCTCCCCGCAGGCCAAAGCCTCGTATGGCAAATACAATCAGCTGGAGCAGAGCTACAAACAACTGCAGGAGAAACTGGAAGATATGCGTTCGGAATACTCCCGAGCCAACAAGCAGGAAAAGGACAAGATGTCCGCCGCCATCCTCGACCTGGAGCAACGTGTACGGCAATTGTCCACTGAGATGGAGCAAACTGCCATTCAAGTGCGCAACCTGGAAAAACAAGCCACCAAATAAAGACAACTATGGATATACTCATTATCGCCTCATTGATTATAGGAGCAGTAATCTTGTTCTTAGTGGAATTATTCGTAATTCCGGGCATCAGCGTTGCCGGTTTTCTGGCAGGAGGTTGCATCATCTTTGCCAACTACTATGCCTTTGCCTATATGGGCACCACGGCAGGTGTCATTACGCTTATCATATCTGCCCTGGCTTGTATCGGCTCGTTGGTATGGTTCATGCGCTCCAAGACACTCGACAAAATTGCATTGAAAAAAAACATCACCTCCAAAGTAGACCGTAGTGCCGAGGAAAAAGTCAAGGTAGGCGATATAGGCGTAACCACTACCCGCCTGGCTCTTATCGGCTATGCCGAAATCAACGGAGACATCGTGGAAGTAAAGTCATCAGACGGCTTCCTGAACGAAAAGACTCCGATTATCGTAGACCGTATTGCCGACGGAGTCCTCTTAGTGGAACGGCTCAAGCAGTGAAATTTCTGAAATCAACCTATTATTTATAACTAACAATTAATATTTAATCTCATGGATCCAAGCACAATGTATTTAACCGCCTTCCTCATTATAGGAGGCATTATTTTCCTGGTACTTTTCTTCCATTATGTACCGTTCTTCTTGTGGCTGTCCGCCAAAGTATCGGGAGTAAACATCTCGCTGGTACAACTTTTCCTGATGCGCATCCGTAATGTCCCTCCTTATATCATTGTGCCCGGCATGATTGAAGCTCATAAAGCAGGATTGCAAAACATCACGCGCGACGAACTGGAAGCGCACTACCTTGCCGGAGGTCACGTAGAGCGGGTGGTACACGCACTGGTATCCGCCTCTAAAGCCAATATCGAGCTGCCGTTCCAGATGGCAACCGCCATCGACCTTGCCGGCCGTGACGTGTTCGAAGCCGTACAGATGTCCGTTAACCCCAAAGTAATTGACACCCCTCCCGTGACAGCTGTTGCCAAAGACGGTATCCAGCTGATTGCCAAGGCCCGTGTAACGGTGCGCGCCAATATCCGCCAATTGGTGGGCGGTGCCGGAGAAGACACGATTCTGGCCCGTGTAGGCGAGGGTATTGTGTCTTCCATCGGTTCGTCAGAGAATCATAAGTCTGTATTGGAGAATCCGGATTCTATCTCCAAACTGGTATTGCGCAAGGGGTTGGATGCCGGAACAGCATTCGAAATTCTGTCCATTGACATTGCTGATATTGACATAGGTAAGAATATCGGTGCCGCCCTGCAGATAGACCAAGCCAATGCCGACAAGAACATTGCTCAAGCCAAGGCAGAGGAACGCCGCGCCATGGCCGTAGCCACAGAGCAGGAAATGAAGGCAAAGGCCCAGGAAGCCCGTGCCAAAGTTATCGAGGCAGAAGCGGAAGTACCCAAGGCCATGGCCGAAGCATTCCGCAACGGCAATCTGGGTATCATGGACTATTACCGGATGAAGAATATAGAAGCCGACACTTCCATGCGCGAAAACATTGCCAAACCGACGACGGGCAATACCAGCCAGCCGTTGAGCAAATAACTCGAAAAGTAACTGACAGAAACGCCGGAACCGGTGAACAAGAATCGGTTCCCGGCGTTTCTATTTATAAACAAAAGATTAAAGCCTCAAGCATATGAAGAAATATTTCGCCTCTTCCGAACTGATCATCAATGAAGACGGTTCTGTATTTCATCTTCACGTAAAGCCCGAATGGCTGGCAGACAAAGTCATCTTGGTAGGCGACCCCGGACGGGTGGCACTGGTTGCCTCCCATTTCGAGAACAAGGAATGTGAAGTGGAAAGCCGCGAGTTCAAGACTATCACCGGTACTTACCAGGGGAAACGTATTACGGTGGTTTCCACCGGTATCGGATGTGACAACATCGATATCGTGATGAACGAACTGGATGCCCTGGCAAACATCGATTTCGAGACGCGCGAAGAAAAGCCCCGTCTGCGTAGCCTTGAACTGGTACGTATCGGCACCTGCGGCGGCTTGCAACCCTACACTCCGGTAGGCACATTCGTATGTTCTGAAAAGTCCATTGGTTTCGATGGGCTGCTCAACTTCTATGCCGGACGCAACTCCGTGTGCGACCTGCCCATGGAGCGTGCCTTCCTAAACCATATGGGATGGTCCGGCAACATGTGTGCCCCTGCCCCCTACGTCATTGATGCAAGCACTGAACTGATAGACCGCATCGCACAAAACGACATGGTACGTGGCGTAACGATTGCCGCCGGGGGCTTCTTCGGACCTCAAGGACGCGAGTTACGCGTGCCGCTTGCCGACCCACATCAGAATGAGAAGATTGAAAAATTTGAATACAACGGCTACCGTATTACCAACTTCGAGATGGAAAGTTCTGCCCTGGCAGGCTTGAGCCGTCTGATGGGGCACAAGGCCATGACGGTATGCATGGTCATTGCCAACCGCCTGATAAAAGAAGCTAACACGGGATACAAGAATACGATAGATACTCTTATCAAAACAGTACTCGACCGTATCTAAGTATCCTTCAAGAAATGCTCCTCCCTTTCCTTCAGCCAATCCTAGGAGTAGGGTTTAGTAATGACTTCATCACATCCTGCCTGACGTGCCCGTTGCTGGTCTGTATAGTGTAGCAATGTCCTGCTATACCCACAATGGGCACAGAGGCGGATTAGGCTTTATAAGCATCTATCCATTATCGATTTGCACAAAGTTACGATAAAAGCCCATAAGTTGAATCACCATCTCTCTTTTTTGTAAAGAAACCATTATCTTTGCTGAATAAAAATAAGCCGGATAAAATGAACCAAGATACCATTTGTGCCATAGCCACCGCCCAAGGGGGAGCCATAGGATGCATCCGTGTCTCCGGACCGGATGCCATAGAGATAACATCCCGCATATTTACCCCTGCCCGGAAGGGGAAGAAGCTGAAGGATGCCAAGCCATACACACTTACCTTCGGTCATATCCATGAAGAAGAAAACATCATAGACGAAGTACTTGTAAGCTTATTCCGTGCCCCCCACTCGTACACGGGCGAGGATAGCACGGAAATCATGTGCCACGGTTCGAGCTATATTCTTCAGAAGGTGTTGCAATTGCTCATCGGCAATGGTTGCCGCCTGGCCGCTCCCGGTGAGTACACGCAACGGGCCTTCTTGGGCGGCAAAATGGACCTAAGCCAGGCCGAAGCCGTGGCCGACCTCATCGCCTCCACCTCTGCCGCCACTCACCGCCTCGCCATGAGCCAAATGCGCGGTGGGTTCAGTAAAGAGCTGGCCTCACTACGCGACCAATTGCTGCACTTCACATCACTCATAGAACTGGAGCTGGACTTCAGCGACCACGAAGAACTGGAATTTGCCGACCGCTCCGAGCTATGTCTCCTAGCAGACGGCATAGAGCAGGTAATTTCCCGTTTAGTACAATCCTTCAGTGTAGGCAATGCCATCAAGAACGGCGTGCCCGTAGCCATCATCGGCGAAACGAACGCTGGTAAATCCACCCTGTTGAATGCACTACTAAACGAGGAACGAGCCATTGTAAGCGACATACACGGGACAACCCGCGATGTGATAGAAGACACAGTCAATCTTGGTGGGATAACTTTCCGATTTATTGATACGGCAGGCATACGCGAAACGAACGACACCATCGAGAACCTAGGAATTGAGCGAACCTTCCAGAAATTGGAGCAGGCGGAAATCGTGCTCTGGATAGTTGATGCCACGAATGCCGTCTCACGGATACCACAACTAACTACCCAGATACTTCCCCGTTGCGAAGGGAAACGGCTCATTCTCGTATTCAACAAGACCGATTTGGTGCAAGATGCCTCAACCATCCCCAACTCCAGTTTCACCGTGGCCGCTACTAATGTGCAATGCATCTCCATCTCTGCCAAAGGACGTACCAACCTCGACAAGCTTCAGCAAATGCTAATCTCTGCCGCTAACCTGCCCACGGTTACCCAAAACGATGTCATTGTCACGAATATACGCCACTACGAGGCTTTGACCCATGCCTTGGAAGCCATCCACCGGGTCCAACAAGGATTAGCAGAAAATCTATCCGGAGATTTTGTTTCACAAGATATCCGCGAATGCATTTTCCATCTAAGCGATATTGCAGGGGAAGTTACGAACGATATGGTACTTGGGAATATTTTCGAACATTTTTGCATCGGCAAGTAAAGCTAATCATATATACCCAGTTATCCCCAAAACGAAAACGATGAGAGATTTTCCTTTATAGATAGCTTAGGATGTTCAGTTCTCCTATCTCCCATTTCAAAACAAAGGCTGTCCATTATCTAATATGTGACAGCCTTTCTATGAAAGTTTTCTTCAGATAAATATCATACTTTTTTCATAAACTCCTTCGGTGTTTTTCCAAAATACTCCTTATACCTGCCTCTGAAGTTTTTCAGATTTCGCATACCCACCATTTCAGCAACCATAGTCACAGAAAATTTTCCGCTTTCCAAAAGTTCCCGTGCCTTCTCCATCCTGATTCTCGAAATCAAATATTTGGGTGCTTCTCCCGTCAACAACTTCCACTTATTATAAAAGGTTGTCCGGCTCATGCACATCCTGGAGGCAATATCATCTACTGTCAAATCCTCTTTATCCATATTCTCCATAATGTAAAGCTTCACTTCATTCAAAAATGCCAGATTGGCATCCTGCTGAGCCCGCTCCATAGGTTTCGTTAAAAAATCTTCTCCAAAAACTTTCTGAAGAAATGTCTTCCGAAGAAAACGGCTATTATTTATCAATATGGATATTTCCACTTTAAGGTCCTCCAGATTAAAGGGCTTACATACAAAGAGATCAGCCTGAGAAGAACAACGCTTTTCCCGCCGTTTCACATCAATGTGCGCCCCCATCAATATCACCGGAATAAAGGAGGTGTCCCTCGACGTCTTCAGTTTAGAAGAAAGTTCCTCACCGCTCATACCTTTCAACATGATATCACAAATCACCAAATCCGGATACTCTTCACATATTACCTCCAATGCTTCCTGACCGTCATCAAAGCTCCTCACTACAAAACATTCCGATAAACGTTTCTCAAGATAATCCTTGAATCCCTTGTCATTATCCGCAAGTATCACTAAAGGTCTATCCATATTTTTTTTCTTCGAGAAACCATGGAAAGCTATTTCCGACTCATTCACCTGAAAAGTGTCCGGAATATTTAAGGATGTATCCCCCCCCGAAACCGCACACGAACATCTTATGGGAAATCGAAGCAGAGCCTCCTTTTCCAAAGTCAGTATTTTCCCGTCACATATATTCATCAACTTGTCAAAAAACACACCGCCCATGCCATACTGCTTGCCATGCAGAGGTCGCAGAATAGGAAGCCGCGACGAGTACCATCTGCAACATTTCAGAAATCGCTTGTTGCCTGTATCCTTAATCCTGATTGCCCAGTAATCTCCCTTCAACGAAACCTGCATCGAGAGATGCGTTTCCGGCAGAGAACACTCGATGGCACTCAATACAAACCGGTCGATAACCGGAGATATCTTTCCCGGATCAAACCAAGCGCTTGCATAGTCAAAATCCGGAACCAAATCCAGCTTCATCTGTAACCCGGCCACATGAGACTGTAAAAAAGACACTTTCTTCCTCATAAATGCGCCGATTTCATGTTCTGCAACTACCAGGCTACCAGAATTGCCAAATAGTCGTTTCAACTCCATCAACGCTATCAAGTGCTGCTCCAGCCCGCCTATATGATGAAGTGCAACAGCCAGTTCCTTCTTTATGTCTTCCGGACAGTCTCCTTCGTAAACTGCCCCTAACGGTGTCTTAATCAAAGAAATGGGATTACGTATGTTTTGAAAGGTATCAATGAAATACTGATTTCCCTCTTTCAGTAAATCTCTTTCTTCACTGATACAGAGTAAATGGAACAAAAGCCAACATAATATACAGATTCCACTAGCCACTATTGGCAGAACAGACCAGGGAACCTTATGATATACGCCGATGGATAGCAGGAAAACGCATAATGACACTACTATTATTATTATCGATAAATGTTTCATACTATTATAAGTTTAAGTAATAATGATTCATACTAATATATACCCGAGTTTTCAGTCAATAGCAGGATAATCCCAAGTATGTCATCAGGAGGCGGTCTAATGGGGGAACGGTAGGTTCCTTGAGTCATCGAATTCACCTTACCAACCCTCGTTTGCTAGAAGAGCCTGCATTTCGTCCACCTGTATTTCATACCCAGCAACTCTCTAAACCATTCATTTCCCATGCCCAACGTATCTTTAAATATCAATACAACATTCCGCTTATCCAAGATAGCTCCAATCAATTATTCTCAAACAAAATAATAGTATAACAAACGGAAAGGCTAAAAAGATGATACCACTTCACACATATTCTTATCATACTCACATATCTTGCGCATGAAACAGAAAGACATTATCTTTGCAGCATGAAACAAGAACTGAAAGAAAACGGAGGATTACCGGCACATATACTCTGGACACTTGCTATCGTAGCTGGCGTGTCCGTAGCCAACTTGTATTACAATCAACCCCTGCTTAATATCATGCGGCATGAATTGGAAGTTTCTGAATTCAAAACGAACCTCATTGCCATGATTACACAAATCGGATATGCGCTGGGATTATTGTTCATCGTCCCATTAGGAGACCTCTATCGACGCAAGAATATCATCCTAACGAATTTCTTCCTACTCATATTTTCCCTTCTAGCCATTGCCATGGCACCGAACATCTACATCATCTGGGCAGCATCACTCATTACCGGCATCTGCTCCATGATACCCCAAATATTTGTACCGATTGCCTCGCAATTCTCACGCCCCGAAAACAAGGGACGGAATGTAGGTGTCGTCATCTCAGGATTACTGACTGGAATACTTGCATCACGTGTTGTCAGCGGATTTGTGGGTGAAGTGCTTGGCTGGCGTGAAATGTACTTCATCGCCGCTGGAATGATGTTACTATGCGCTATCGTTGTATTAAAGGTACTACCGGACATACAACCGACTTTCCAAGGCAAATATTCCGGGCTGATGAAGTCTCTTTTCTCATTAGTAAGAGAATACCCCTCTCTACGAATCTACTCGATACGTGCAGGACTGGCCTTTGGCTCATTCCTTGCCATGTGGTCCTGCCTTGCATTCAAAATGGGAGAAGCCCCGTTCCATGCATCCAGCGATGTCATCGGCATACTAGGGCTCTGCGGCATTGCCGGAGCCTTAACCGCATCTTTTGTAGGAAAATATGTAAAAAAGGTAGGCATACGCAATTTCAACTTTATCGGTTGCGGAATGATTCTGCTTGCATGGGCCTCGCTCTTTTTCTGCGGAAACAACTATGCAGGTATCATTACCGGTGTCATTCTTATAGACATAGGCATGCAATGTATCCAACTCAGCAACCAGACCAGTATTTTCGACATCTACCCGTCTGCCTCCAATCGGGTAAATACGATTTTCATGACCACTTACTTCATCGGCGGCTCTTTGGGTACCTTCCTTGCAGGAAGCAGTTGGCAGACTTGGGGATGGAGTGGCGTGGTCGGCACCGGCGTTATTTTAACAATAATATCGTTGTCCATCACCCTTTACAGCAAGAAATAACAAGGATACTATCATTTTTCCAAGCAAACGCAAAGATTTGATAATTTTTATTTGTCATGCAAAGGATAAGGAAGATATTGAACAGAATTGTTATACCTTTGTCGCATCAAACTATAAACGACAGATTGATAATAGATTCGTCAACCAAGCATAGTCAAAAACAACCCTATGAATTCAGCAAAGAAAATACCCTCTCCACTCGTTTCTCTATTTCCCATCGCTTTTCTCGTAGGAATGCTGTTCGCCACCATCCATACTTTCGGAAGTGACGCCTTGAGTGGAGGAAGCCAGATTTCCCTGCTTGCCACCACTGGTATGTGTGTCTTTATCGGCATGACTTTCTACCGCATCCCTTGGAAAGATTATGAACTTGCCATCACCAACAACATTTCAGGTGTTGCCACAGCTATCATTATTCTATTGATTATCGGTGCTTTGAGCGGCACATGGATGATAAGTGGGGTGGTACCTACCCTTATATATTATGGTATGCAGATTATCCATCCGAATTTTTTCCTTGCTTCTACCTGCATTATTTGTGCATTGGTATCAGTAATGACGGGAAGTTCATGGACCACTATCGCCACCATCGGTATCGCCCTTTTGGGCATAGGTAAGGCACAAGGTTTTGAAGAGGGATGGATAGCCGGTGCCATCATTTCGGGAGCCTATTTCGGAGACAAAATTTCACCGTTATCGGATACCACGGTCCTTGCCTCATCCGTAACGGAAACACCGTTATTCAGCCATATCCGCTATATGATGATCACCACCGTCCCCTCTCTCCTCATCACCCTTGTCATCTTTACAGTAATGGGACTCACACACGAAACGAACAATACACAACAGATCGCGGAATTTACGGCAGCATTGGACGCCAAATTCAACATTACTCCCTGGTTACTGGCTGTTCCCGTGATTACGGGAATACTGATTGCCCGGAGAGTGCCTTCCGTCATCACACTCTTTCTCTCCACTCTGCTGGCAGGGATATTCGCCTTCATCTTCCAACCGGGACTACTGAATGAGATAGCGGAAGGTGGGAATATGTTCAAAGGGATAATGATGACATTCTATGGCAGTACCAGTCTACAAACTGACAGTGACATGTTGACAGAACTGATTGCCACACGAGGTATGGCAGGAATGATGAATACCATCTGGCTCATCATCTGCGCCATGTGTTTCGGTGGAGCCATGACGGCAAGCGGCATGCTAGGAAGCATCACTTCCCTATTCGTCCGCTTCATGAAGAATACAGCCAGCATGGTAGCATCCACCGTATGTTCCGGATTGTTCCTGAACCTTGCCACGGCAGACCAGTACATCAGCATTATCCTCACCGGAAACATGTTCAGCAACGTTTACGCAAAGAAAGGCTACGAAAGCCGGCTACTTAGCCGTACCACGGAGGATGCCGTTACCGTCACCTCCCCGCTTATCCCATGGAACACCTGCGGCATGACGCAAGCCACCATTTTGAGTGTACCCACACTGACCTACCTTCCCTATTGCTTCTTCAACCTTATCAGTCCGGTAATGAGTATCTTTATTGCTGCTATCGGATATAAAATAATTAAAAAACCGGTGAACAATCCTGGATAGGCATTGTTCTTGCAATAAACTTATAACGAACAATTTATTTAAACCTAAACAAAAAAAGATTCGATTATGAAAAAGTTTATTGCATTAGCAGCAGTAGTATTGGTAAGCATGGCAACAACGACCATGTATGCACAAGAGAGTAGAGCTGAAAAGCGCGCAGACCGTAAAGCCCAAAGAGACGCAGAACGTGCACGCCTGAAAGCTGAAGAACAAGCACAGGATGCCATTTCGTACGATGACGCAATGGCGGCCTTGAAAGCTCACCAGTTCGTAATGGAGGCAGACCAAGTGATGTTCCGCAACGGACAGACCGCATTTGTAAACTCCAACACCAACTTCGTATTGGTCAACCAAGGACGTGGCACCGTGCAGGTAGCCTTCAACACCGTATACCCAGGTCCTAACGGCATTGGCGGTGTAACAGTAGACGGAACCGTATCGGACATCCAAATGACTACCGACAAACGGGGCAACGTGAATTGTAACTTCAGCATCCAGGGTATCGGCATTTCCGCCCAGATATTCCTTACGCTGACCGATGGCGGGAACAACGCAACCGTAACCATCAGCCCGAACTTCAACTCCAACACCATGACTTTGAGCGGGAACCTGGTTCCGCTGGAACAATCCAACATATTCAAGGGACGTTCCTGGTAAAACCCTTATATAAATATATATATTCCCACTCCGCCACAAATCACACTAAAAAGTGTACATTTGTAGCGGAGTTTTTTATATACCAATGTCATGAGAGAATTTATCATTGCAGACAATCAAGATATCACCAAAGCAGGCATGATGTTCCTATTGGGCAGACAGAAAGACACCTCCCTGCTGCTGGAAGCCGACAACAAGGCAGAACTGATACAGCAACTACGCCTGCATCCCACCGCCGTTGTCATTCTGGACTATACCCTTTTTGATTTTTCGGGAGCCGAAGAGTTAATGGTACTTCACGAACGCTTCAAGGAAGCCGATTGGCTACTCTTTTCCGACGAATTGAGCCTACCGTTCCTGCGCCAGGTATTGTTCAGCAGCATGGCATTCGGCGTAGCGCTGAAGGATAATTCCAAAGAAGAGATACTGACCGCACTACAATGCGCCTCACGCAAGGAGCGATTCATCTGTAATCACGTCAGTAACCTGCTGCTCGCAGGCAACGGTTCCTCCTCCCCCACTCATCCTACCATCAAAGATGATTTACTGACTACTGCCGAACGGAGCATCCTAAAAGAGATAGCCCTGGGGAAAACAACCAAAGAAATAGCTGCCGAACGAAACCTCAGCTTCCATACGGTAAACAGCCACCGGAAGAATATCTTCCGGAAACTGGGTGTAAACAATGCGCACGAAGCCACCAAATATGCCATGAAGGCAGGCATCGTAGACTTGGTGGAATATTATATATAAATCTCCCCGCTCCCGACACACAGCCGGGCATCAGCATCATACACCACTCCGAACTGGCCCGGAGCAATGCCTTGCAGCTTTTCTTCCGAAACAATGCGGTAACCCTCCGCCTCCTTTTGCAACCTGCCTTTGACAAACTCCGGCGTATGGCGTATCTTGAAAGTCACCTCCACCTCTTCCTGCGCTCCCTTCCAGGGATTATCCGTAATGAAATGAAAATCGTACATACGGAATTCATAGCCGTATTGCAATGCCGTATCACATCCGCGGGACACGTAAATCACATTCTCCTCCACATCCTTGCGGACAACAAACCACGGTCCTCCACCCAACCCCAATCCTTTACGCTGGCCGATGGTATGAAACCAATAGCCCCGATGCTTGCCCAACTTTCTACCCGTTTCCAACTCCACAATATCCCCTTCCCTTTCGCCAAGGAAACGGCGCACAAAATCATTATAATCAATCTTTCCCAGAAAGCAGATGCCCTGACTGTCACGACGTCTGGCGCTGGGCAATCCGGCACGCAGGGCTATGTCACGAACCTCATTCTTCATCAGTCTGCCCAATGGAAACATCAGTTTGGAAACTTGCAGATAATCTATCTGTGCCAGAAAGTCGGTCTGGTCTTTCACGGAATCGGCAGCGGTACCGAGCCATGTCTTTCCATCCCTCAACACCGTAGTGGCGTAGTGCCCGGTTGCCGTGATATCGAAATCCTTCCCCACACGTTGCTCAAAGCACCCGAACTTTATCAGCTTGTTGCACATCACATCCGGATTGGGAGTCAAGCCACGTCTTATTTTATCAATGGCATAAGCCGCCACCTGGTCCCAATACTCCCGGTGCAGGTCCACTACTTCCAACGATAATCCATAACGCCGGGCAATGGCAGAAGCCATCTCCATATCCTCTTCCGCAGAGCAGTCCATATAATCGGCATCGTCCCTCCCTATTTTGATATAAAATAGAGAAGGACGGTAACCTTGTTCGCAAAGGAGATGTACCACCACGGAGCTGTCTACACCTCCCGACAATAATACAGCAATATTCATTCTATCGTATACTGTTATTCTTTTAAATTCTGTCAAATGCCTGGGACAAGTCGTCCAGCAAATCATCGATATGTTCTGTCCCGATGGAGAGGCGGACCGTGCCCGGTTTGATGCCTTGTTCTTCCAATTCCCGTGCACTCAATTGGGAATGGGTAGTGGTGGCAGGATGGATAACCAGGGATTTCACATCAGCCACATTGGCAAGCAACGAGAATATCTGTAAACTGTCAATAAACGCCTGCGCTTCCTTCACACCGCCCCGCACCTCAAACGTAAAGATAGAACCGCCTCCATTCGGAAAGTATTTCCCGTAAAGCGCGTGGTCAGGATACTCGGGCAGGGACGGGTGGTTCACGGCAACCACTTTGGGATGCTTCTTCAAGAATTCAACCACTTTCAAGGCATTCTCCACATGACGTTCCACGCGAAGCGACAACGTCTCCAATCCTTGCAACAGAATGAAAGCATTGAAAGGACTGATTGTGGCACCGGTATCACGCAACAATACGGCACGGATACGGATGGCATAGGCAGCAGGACCGGCAGCGTCGACGAAACGTACTCCATGATAACTCGGGTCCGGTTCCGTCAGTTGGGGAAACTTCCCCGAGGCCACCCAGTCGAACTTGCCGCTATCTACAATAACACCACCCAAGGACGTACCATGCCCTCCGATGAACTTCGTTGCCGAATGGACTACAATATCTGCCCCATGCTCTATGGGACGAATCAAGTAAGGAGTACCGAAGGTGTTATCTATAATCAGAGGAATCCGGTGACGGTGTGCTATTTCAGCAACGGCATCAATGTCAATGATGTTGCAATTCGGATTTCCCAGCGTTTCAATGAATACTGCCTTGGTATTCTCCTGAATCGCTTTCTCGAAATTGTCCAGATTGCCCGGGTCCACAAAAGTAGTGGTAACCCCGTAGGCAGGCAATGTGTGGGCCAGCAGATTATACGTTCCGCCGTAGATGGTCTTAGCTGCCACGATATGGTCGCCTGCACGGGTGATATTCTCAAAGGCATAAGTGATGGCTGCCGCACCCGAGGCTACGGCCAATCCGGCAACACCGCCTTCCAGAGCCGCCACACGTTTCTCGAACACATCCTGGGTGGAATTCGTCAACCGCCCGTAAATATTCCCCGGGTCCTGCAAGCCAAAGCGGGCTGCCGCATGGGCCGAATTACGAAATACATACGAAGTTGTCTGATAGATAGGTACGGCGCGGGCATCAGTTGCCGGGTCGGGTTGTTCTTGTCCAACGTGAAGTTGTAGAGTCTCAAAGTGCAATTTCTTTGTTTCCATTGTCGTTTGTATTTTAGGTGAATAAACCGTTTCTCATTCGGATGTTGCAAAGATAGAGCGATAAGCCGGGGCAGACAATGACACAGATTAGGGAATTTTATACCACAATTGTGGTAGATAAGCAAGCAATTTTCTATCTTTAGATAAGATAGACTGCATTTCGGCAAAACTTTTTCATGCAAGCATGAAAGTTCTGCACTCAATTTGCACTATCTTTGCCCCCATGAAAGCAAGAAATATACTGATACTCATATTGGGAACCCTGATTCTTCCCATTTATCTGACTTCCTGCGGGGTGGACCGCTGGAAAGAGTATGCCGGACAGACCCAGACAGACCGCTGGATTGACGATACCATGCGTGTGTGGTACTATTGGGTAGACGCTATCCCCCATACCAACGACTTGAACTATTTTCAAGCCCCTTTCACTTTCTTTGCCTCGCTCAAATCCGAAGAAGACAAATTCTCCACCATCGACAGTCTGGTCAGCATCACCACTACCCGCAGCATCCCCTATACGGATTACAGCTACGGATTCCAGTTCACTACCAACCAGATAGAAGTAGAAGGAGAAGAGAATGCCATTGTTGCACAGATTCTTTACGTTGCCGACGGAAGCCCGGCCTCGGAAATCGGGCTAAAACGGGGTGACTGGATTATGAAGATGGACGGGAACTTTATTACTGAACAGAATTATAAGAAACTGTATGGAAGTAGTGCCATGGAACTTACAGTAGGTTATTACGACGTGGAGAAAAATGCCATCGTTGCTTACGACAAACCCAGACAGATAGCATCGGCGCGTCCCGTCAACGACAACCCGGTGCACTATAAGAATGTATATACATCAGGCAGCAAGAAAATAGGTTATCTGGTCTACAACCACTTCAGTTCCGGCCCCACGGACAACAGTAATGAATATGACAACGACCTGCGCAGCGCATTCCAATATTTCGCATCACAGCAAGTCAACGAATTCATCCTTGACTTGCGCTACAACAACGGTGGATTACTGAGTTGCGCAGAATTGCTGTGTACCATGCTTGCACCTTCCTCCACCTTGGGACAAGAGTTGGGGTACCTGGAATTCAACAACCGCTTCAATCCGCAGATAGTACCGTTCACCCTGAATTCCGGACTCATCGGAAACGGAGCAAACCTAAACCTGAATACTCTCTACGTACTTACCAGCAGCCAGACTGCCTCCGCCTCCGAAATGGTGATTAACTGCCTCGACCCGTATATGGATGTTGTCATAATCGGCGGTACTACCGTAGGCAAGAATGTAGGTTCCAGGAATTTCTCCAGCCCCGAACTGATGATAACGATGAATCCCATCGTCTGCAAGATATACAATTCGGAAGGGAAATCTGATTATGAATCCGGATTCCAACCGGCCTACTCGGGATATGTAGTGAATGAGATGAGCGACATGTCACGTTTCCTGCCCTTTGGAGATACCAACGAAGCCTTATTGAGCACTGCACTCGGCGCCATCGACGGAAGCATACAACCGCCCGCACAAGAAGATACCCGTTCTTTAAGAGTGACCACTCTCGCAAACTCCATTGAACGTCGGGCAAGCCATGCCGTACGCATCAAATAAAAAGACAAATAGGATGAAACTAAACAGAAGAGTTACAATCATCACCCGATTTTCGGGAATCATGTTCAGCCTGCTGTTGCTCGGCGGACTGGCAGCTTGCAGCGATGATAACAATGGCAGTGATACGCCAGAACCGGAGCCGTCAACCTACCCCACCACTCCTTTCTCCAAAATCGAACTCAAAGAAGTGATAGAGAGCGATGCGCAACCGGTTACTGCCACCCACACCTACCTTTACAACAGTGCAGGCAGGCTGACCAGCTACACCGGCAAACAGAGCTTTACAGCAGGAGACGAACTCTTCGAGATAGAGAATACCACTACTGTCGAATACAAGGACCATCAAGCCGTGATAACCGACGAAGCAGGTACAGTATCAACCTACACGCTGAATGACAAAGGTTATGCCACCACTTGTACCAGTCAGGATATGGCAGGAAATACCCGTACTTACACCTTCTCCTACCTCATCAACACCGAAGACAAATACTATCTGGAAAACATCACAGAAAAGCTGGACGACGGAAAAGAATACTCATTCATTACAATAGACTACAGCAACTTCCGGGCATTGCGCATACAGCAAAAGGTTGACACTTTTGAGCACAACAGTACGGCTACCACACCATCAGACAATGAAATTGCAAATATCTCCGAAATACCAAGCCTATTCATTACGGACATGTATCCGCTTTCCATGCATGCGGTTGCCATATACGGGAAGATATTGGGAGAACCTGCAAACTATCTGATTACCCAACTCATCCCGGACAGCAACGGAGAAAGTGAAGAGACCACCACCTATACTTATACGTTAGATAACCGGGGTATCGTCACTTCCTGCCATGCAGTCGTCAGGCATATAAGGAACGGCTACGAGCAGGACTACACACGCACCGTGAACTATACCATCGAATAATAAGTTACTTACTTCTTAAAGAACTTGTCGAAGAAAAGGACGTGATAGTCTATGGAGTTGTTCCAATACGTTCCGGTATGTCCACCGGGACGGGTGATGAAGTCATGGTCTATCTTCCTTGCCAGCAGCCGGTTGTGCAAGTCCTTGTTCACTTCAAGAAAGAAATCGGCCTCACCGCAGTCGATGATTAGCGCCAAGTCTCCATTTACAATCTTATCCAGCTGGTTGACCACCGTATGCGCATCCCAAGATGCCTTGTTGGCAGCAAACTCTCCCAACTGCTTGTTCATTTCCCAATTCTGGGGGAACGGCCGTATATCCACTCCTCCACTCATACTGCCCGCCGCACCGAACACATCCTTATGGCGGATAGCACTCCACAAAGCACCGTGGCCGCCCATACTCAATCCACTGATGGCACGCGCCTTTCTATCGGGAATGGTAGCATAGTTCCCGTCTGTATACTTCACCAATTCCGAGGTGACAAAAGTCTCATAACGGTAGGCAGGATTCTCCGGACTGTCCCAATACCAACTGTTCTTGCCGTCCGGACATACAAATATGATTCCTTTCTCATCTGCCATCTGCGGCAATTCCGGCTTCAGCTGCACCCAGCTCCGCGCATTGCCGCCATAACCGTGCAACAGATAAACCACCGGACAAGCCTGCTTGCCGATAGCCTTATCAGGCAATACATACACAACTTTTACATCCTTATTCATGGCTGCACTTCTTACCAACACCGTGTCTACACGTGCCGCCTGCAACATCACGGCAGACAGACACCACAAAAGCCCCAAGGCAATAATTCTTTTTTTCATCTATTTATTGTTTATTTTTTCTAACGGATGGCAATATTAACAATAAATACTGAAAAATCATTATCTTTGCCTCACAAACTATTCAAAATCCACTATGGAGTTTATTATCATTCTACTTTTACTTATTCTGAACGGCATTTTTGCCATGTATGAAATCGCTTTAGTCTCCTCAAGTAAAGCACGCCTTGAAACTCTTGTCGGAAAAGGGAACAAAAGAGCCAAAGGAGTATTGAAACAACTGGAAGAACCCGAAAAATTCCTCTCCACCATCCAAATCGGTATTACTCTTATCGGTATCGTATCCGGTGCCTATGGTGGTGCCACCATCGCTGATGACGTAGAACCGCTGTTCGCCCTCATTCCGGGAGTAGCCGCCTATGCCAAGACTCTCGCCATGATTACCGTAGTAGCCATCATCACCTATCTGTCGCTCATCATAGGCGAACTGGTGCCCAAGTCCATCGCCTTGAACAACCCGGAACGATGGGCCACCATGCTCAGCCCCTTCATGATTGTGCTGACCAAGATTTCCTATCCGTTTGTATGCCTGTTGAGCGCTTCCACCAAACTGATGAACAAACTCATCGGACTGAACAGTGGCGAGGAACGCCAAATGACACAAGACGAACTGAAGATGATTCTGCACCAAAGCTCGGAACAAGGCGTCATCGACAAAGACGAAACGGAAATGTTGCGTGACGTGTTCCGCTTCTCGGACAAAAGAGCGAATGACCTGATGACCTATCGCCGCGACATCGTTGTGCTCCATCCCACAGACACACCGGAAGAGGTGCTGCGTATCATCCACGAAGAACACTTCAGCAAATATCTCCTGGTGGAGCGGGGAAAGGACGAGATTATCGGTGTGGTTTCCGTAAAGGACATCATCTTGATGATGGGCGGCGAACAACCCTTCAACTTACGTAGTATTGCACGCCCTGCTTTGTTTATTCCGGAAAGTTTGTATGCAAAGAAAGTTTTAGAGCTGTTTAAGAAGAACAAAAACAAGTTCGGAGTTGTTGTAGACGAGTATGGAAATACAGAAGGTATCATCACCCTGCACGATTTGACGGAAAGTATCTTCGGAGACATCCTCGAAGAGAATGAAACGGAAGAAGAGGAAATCGTTGTTCGTCAGGACGGTTCCATGCTGGTGGAGGCTTCTATGAATCTGGATGACTTTATGGAGGCGATGGGCATTATGAACTATGATGACCTGAAAGAAGAAGACTTCACCACCTTGAGCGGTCTTGCCATGTTCTTGATAGGACGGGTGCCGAAAGCCGGAGACTTGTTCAGCTACAAAAACCTGGACTTCGAAGTGGTGGATATGGACCGCGGACGGGTGGACAAGCTGCTCGTCATCAAGAGAGAAGAAGATGAATAACAAACGCTATTGCGTCTTTATAATTAACTTAAACCATTAAAGCAATGAAAAAAGTAATGATGATTGCAGCCCTTGCCGCTGCATTGGTATCCTGCCAATCAAAAGGAACTCAGAACAATGACGCCGTCGCCATGGACGAAAGTGTAATGGCTGTTACCGGCAATGACTCGTCTGCCGTAGCCGTATACGAAGGAATCCTTCCCGCCGCCGACGGTCCGGGCATCCAGTATGTATTGAGCGTAGACAGTGTAGGTCCCGACGGAGAAAGCGGCTACACGCTGGTAACAACTTATCTGGATGCCGAAGGCCCCGGAAAGAACAAGAGCTTTACTTCCAAAGGAAAGAAAGAAGTTATCCAGAAAGACGTCGACAACAAGAAGAAAACAGCCATCAAACTGACTCCAGACGACGGCGACACTCCGGTGTACTTCGTAGTAGTGAACGACACTACCCTGCGCCTTGTCAACGACAGCCTGCAGGAAGCAGTGAGTGACTTGAATTATGACATCATCCAGGTGAAATAGTCCATCCATACTTATAAGAAAGAACGGTACAGCCGGAATTACTGGATTCAGTGGTTCCGGCTACTGTTTTTTCAATGAAGAGGCATTTCAAACAAGAGAACAGAAGGCTATATCAAAAAGTTAGTGTTATCTTTGTAGCTTCATCAAAGTATATATAAACATGAAACATTCTTCCGAAAAACCTTTAGCACCTGCCAACTACTCACGCTGTTTCAACAACCAATGCCCGAAAGCCGACAACTGCCTGCATCGCTTAGCTGCCCTTCGCGATACCCCCGAGTACCCGTCCATCCGCATCATCAATCCACTGTGCATTCCAGAGGATAGCAGTCAATGCGCCTATTTCCAATCGACACAAAAGATACATGTTGCGTGGGGAATCAGCCACTTGCTCGATGAAGTTCCCTACAAGAATCTCCAACCTCTGAAAAGCCAGTTGATAGCCCATTTCGGCCGCGGAAAATACTACCGCTTCTACCGGGAAGAATCTTACCTTTCCCCCGAAGACCAGAACTATATCCGCAGAACTTTCCACCAATACAACATTCCGGGAGAACCGGCTTTCGACTCTTACAGCGAGGAATACAAATGGTAGAAAGGTAATCTTCAGCCCCCTTTTCATGTCATTTTATCACTGAAAATATAGATAACACTTTAGTTCACAACGGTGAACACTTTGTTACAACAGTAAGAAACAAAGTGTTCACATACTATGAAACAAACTGTTTTCTTTAACGGAACAAACTGTTTCCTACTAATGAAACAAACTGTTCTCCATATTGAAACAAACCGTTCTCCTTAGGGAAACAGACGGATTCCCTTTTGAAGCCCTACAAGGGGAATAATTATCGCCTGCGAAAATATAGGAGGAAATACAGCGACATAGTGCGATACCTATTCTCTGCAAAACGGGTGAACGTGTTCGGGAGGATATTGCAGCAACACGGGATGAGGTAAAGGAAAGAGAGGGGGAGATGGTATATTGTGTGGTAAAAGTGGAGAGGTAGAAAAGACGGAAAGGATTACAGTTGAAATAAATTCTTTTTCTTAACTTTGTGAAATAGAAACATCGAATATGACGATGAAGAAAATAAAAAGATGAAAACAACACTATCTATAAATCAACCGTTCAAGGATTGGGTAAACCACCTAAAACAAGACATTCGTAGTGCACAGATTAAAGCGGCTGTACGCGTGAACAGCGAACTGCTTCACCTTTACTGGCAACTGGGGGCAGAAATTATAGAACGGCAGAAAGAAATGACTTGGGGAAGCGGATTTCTCGAAGAGTTGAGTCGTGAGCTGATGGCAGAATTTCCTGATATGAAAGGGTTCTCATATAGAAACATACGCAGTATAAAGCAGTGGTATCTATTTTATAATGAGCCATATACAATTTGGCAACAAGTTGTTTCCAAATTAGGTGAAGAGAAATTTTTCTCCATCCCTTGGGGGCATCATCTCTATATCATCTCCCAATGCAAGGAAGTGAACTTATTCGGAGAAAGACAGTTAAACAATAAAACCGGAAACATATATGGCCGATAATTATCTTGAAAATCAGTACGAGCAATACCGGGCACGCAAAGCAGCTTGGGAGAAAGCGAAAAAATCCGGTAAGGCACAAACGCTACATAAGCCGACACTTCCTCTCAAAAAAGGCGGAAAGAAAGTGTTCGTTACCGGAGGTGCAGGGGGTATTGGCAAAGCCATTGTAGAAGCCTTCTGCAAGCTTAATTACCAAGTAGCCTTTTGTGACAAGAATGAACTGGAAGGACAACAAACCGCCCAAGCCACCGGAGCACAATTCTATCCCGTCGACCTAAACAGCAAAGAAGCATTGGAACTTTGCCTGCAAAATATTTTCAAGGAATGGGGGGATATTGACATCATTATAAACAATGCCGGCATCAGTGAATTCTCTCCCATCACAGAAACGAGTGTGGAGACTTTCGATAAAATATTGTCTGTGAATTTACGTCCGGTGTTCATTACTTCACATGCGTTGGCAGTACACCGCAAAAGTCAAAACAACACGAATACCTACGGAAGAATCATTAATCTCTGTTCTACGCGCTATCTGATGAGTGAACCGGGCAGTGAAGGATATGCAGCTTCCAAAGGAGGCATCTATTCGTTGACGCATGCGTTGGCTTTATCGCTTGCAGAGTGGCACATCACGGTCAACTCCATCTCTCCGGGCTGGATTCAGACACACGATTATGAACAATTACGGGCAGAAGACCATTCGCAACATCCCTCCGGACGGGTTGGTAAACCGGAAGATATTGCCCGTATGTGCGTATTCCTATGTCAAGACGAAAACGACTTCATCAATGGCGAAAACATAACCATTGACGGAGGCATGACCAAAAAGATGATTTACTGGGAATAGCCCTTTTATAAAACAATCTGCCCAACATAATAATTATAGGATATGAACATGAAAAAGTCTTTTATAGGAATCCTGGCAGCAACCATCATCCTCAGCGGATGCGGCACAAGCCAGATGGCTGCAGGCGACCCTAACGCAGTGCTCGCAGGAGCTGCCATCGGAAGTAATGTAGGCGGTGCCATCGGCGGGCTGATAGGTGACAGTAACGGAGGCTGGCGAGGAGGATACCGGGGTTCCGCCATCGGCACCATCATAGGAACCATTGCGGGAGCTGCCATTGCCAATGCAGCCACAGCCCCCAAAAAGCAGGAGGAGTACAGCTACCGGATAGAAAGGACACAGCCCTATCCCCCGCAATCCGGAAGACAGCCGCAAGCATCGGCCATCGACCACTTGAGGATACGGAATATACGTTTCATTGACGACAGCCGCAACCACGTCATCAATTCGGGCGAAAACTGTAAAGTGATTTTTGAAATCATGAACGAAGGAAACAAAACAGCCTACAACGTAGTGCCGGTGGTGGTGGAAACCACGGGCATGAAGCGTATTTACATATCGCCGTCGGTCATGATAGAGCAAATAACTCCGCGCAACGGTGTGAAATACACCGCCAACATCAGTGCCGGAGAACGGATAAAGACGGGTAACGTCACCATACGCATAGCCATAGCCGACGAGTACGGAGACGAATATGACTGGCAGGAGTTTTCGTTGCCCACACAACGGTAGAACAATGTCTTAACAGTAGTTTTTAAAAAGAAATGGAACAACAGCAATCTTCTTTCAAAGAAAAAGAACGCATAGAATTACGGGAACCCCGACGCTTCAAAGTCACCATCTACAATGATGACTTCACCACCATGGAGTTTGTGATAAAGGTACTCACCACCGTCTTTTACAAATCATCGGTAGAAGCGGAAACACTGATGCTGCAGGTGCACAAGAGCAACTCCGCGGTAGTGGGCATCTACTCATACGACATCGCCCACTCCAAAGTACAGAAAGCCACCCGCATGGCACGCAATGAAGGTTTCCCCCTCCGGCTCACCGTCACCCCGGAGGAAGAAGAATAAGAAAGAAACAATATGGATATAAAAAATACGATATTCGTAAACCAAGCATTCGCTTCCGCACAAAGAAAAGCCGAGTCTTACCGGCACGAGTTCATCATGCCCGAACATCTGCTGAGCGCCATTCTGGAACAGGAACCCTTTATCAACACCCTGCAAGATACCTTCTACAATTATGTGGAGCTCAGCATCTCACTGGAAAACTATCTGACGGAAGAAGTGGAAACTATCCCCGACAATGTGGAATACGAGTTGGGACTTTCCGTCCAGCTCAGCTCACTCCTGCAACATGCCTATACGGTGACAGAGTATTCCAGCGCCGAAGAACTGGGTGTTCCCCATCTGATACAAGGCTTGCTGCAACTGGAAGATTCCTGGGCATGCCATTTCCTGAAGGAAGCAGTCGGCGGCGACCTGCCCGAATTCCTCAGCCTGCTCATTACCCACTACGAAGAAGCGGAGCTGGCAGAAGAAGCAGGCGGTGTACAATCCCCCGATGAACAAGAGAAAACAGAACCATGGCGTAACTACGTGACCTGCCTCAACGACCGCCTGGCAGACCACAACCCGCTTATCGGCAGGGAGATGGAGTTGGAGCGAACCATACAAGTGCTCTGCCGCAAAGAAAAGAACAACCCGTTGCATGTGGGCGAACCCGGCGTAGGCAAAACAGCCCTTGCCTATGGGCTTGCCGCCCGTATCGAAGCGGGCAACGTCCCCGAACGGCTTGCCGGCTTCCGCATTTATGAGCTGGACTTGGGCAGTCTACTGGCAGGCACACAATATCGCGGCGATTTCGAGAAGCGGCTGAAAAGTATCATGGAAGGCATCGGTCGTGAGGGAAATGCCATCGTCTACATCGACGAGATACACAACCTGATAGGCGCCGGACGCACGGGCGAAGGCTCTATGGATGCCTCCAACATGCTGAAACCCTATCTGGAAACCGGGGCAATACGTTTTATCGGCTCTACCACCTACGACGAGTACAACCGCTACTTCGCACGCAGCAAGGGACTGGTACGCCGCTTCCAGCAGATAGACATACTGGAACCGAACATTGAAGAAGCCATACATATCGTAGAAGGCCTGAAAGAGAAATACGAAACCTACCACGGCGTCACCTACGAGCCCGACGTCATCCCCTATGCCGTAAAGGCAAGCGCCCGCTACATCAGCGACCGTTTCCTGCCCGACAAAGCCATCGACCTGGTGGACGAAGCAGGAGCTTACCGGGAAATACACCCCACAGACTCCGAGGAACAGACCGTGGACAAGGCACTGATAACCGACATACTGGCACGTACCTGCAAAGTCAATGCCCTCGCCATGAAAGAGGACGACACCGTCGCCTTGGAAAGCCTGCACGAACGCATCAGCTCCCGCATCTACGGGCAGGAAGAAGCCGTCCGTCAGGTGGTGGAAGCTGTGCAAATGTCCAAAGCCGGACTGCTGGACGAAAACAAACCGCTGGCAAGCCTGCTCTTTGTAGGCCCCACCGGAGTAGGAAAGACCGAAGTTGCCAAAGTGCTCGCCGCCGAGCTGGGCATCGCCCTGCAACGTTTCGACATGAGCGAATATACCGAAAAGCATACCGTAGCCAAACTGATTGGCTCGCCTGCCGGCTACGTGGGTTACGAGGACGGCGGCCTGCTGACCGACGCCATACGCAAGACCCCAAACTGCGTGCTACTGCTCGACGAGATAGAGAAAGCCCATCCCGACGTATTCAACATCCTGCTGCAAGTAATGGATTACGCCGTACTGACCGACAACAAAGGACGGAAAGCCGACTGCCGACACGTGGTCCTCATCATGACCTCCAATGCCGGAGCACAATATGCCCGCCAAGCGTCCATCGGCTTCAACAGTCAGGTCACCGCCGGAGAAGCCATGCTGAAACAAGTCAAGAAAACCTTTAAGCCCGAATTCATCAACCGCCTCTCTGCCACGGTGGTCTTCCATGACATGGACCGCCCGATGGCATCACTTATCCTCGACAAGAAACTCGGAGAACTAGGCAGCAAGCTGTCTTCCCGCCAGGTGGAAATGGTATTGAGCCAGGAAGCACACGAATGGCTGCTCCAACGGGGTTTTATCCCCGAATACGGCGCCCGGGAGATGGACCGCGTGATAGCCGCCCACTTGAAACCCTTGCTGATGCGCGAAATTCTGTTCGGTACATTGAAGGCAGGAGGAAAAGTCCGCGTGCAAGTGGAAAACGGAGCATTGAAACTACAACCCGCAACCGAATAACGATATGGTCTTTCAACTGACGGATAAACTTGCTTTCCCCGACCCTCACTACGGCGACCCCGACGGGTTGCTCGCTGTGGGCGGTGACCTCTCTATCGACCGCCTCATCCTGGCGTACTCCAACGGTATATTCCCCTGGTACGCATTTCGGGAAGAACTGATACAATGGTGGTGCCCGATGGACCGTTTTGTCATCTTTCCGGACGAAATCCATATCTCCCACTCCATGCGTACGCTCATCAACAAAGGAAAGTACGAAATCACCTTCAACGAAGCTTTCCAAGACATCATACAAACCTGCGGAGAATTGCGGATAGAACAAGAAGGCGCCTGGCTCGGAACGAAGATGATGGAAGCCTATACGCACCTGCACGAACAAGGATTCGCCGCCAGCGTGGAAGTATGGGAAGAAGAGCAATTGGTAGGTGGGCTGTACGGAGTGACCCTGGGACGTTGTTTCTTTGGAGAGAGCATGTTCTCACTTGTTCCCAGCGCCTCGAAGCTGGCCCTCATCCATCTGGCCCAATTCTTCAGGGAACATGGAGGCGTCATGATAGATTGCCAGTTCGAAACCCCTCACCTCAAAACAATGGGAGGCAGGCACATCAGTTACGACGAATATATGACATACATCGAACAAGACTGCCGCTTCTAAAAGTAAAAAGGAATAACGAGGGGCTCAGAACTATCCGCGCCTAAATATAGCATAATGAAAGTACTCATATACTTTTGACACTCTCCTATTCTATTTGAAGGCCGGAGCAGGAAGATGCATACCTGCCATCGTCAATTGGTTGTCCTTGGCATATTGGAGGAAATACTTGCGTGCTTTCACGGCAGCTTCCTTATCCATATCATAGGAAGCGCAGTATTCCGGATGCTCCAACTGAAGGGCCGCACCATGGATGAGGTCACCAATCACCAGTAACTTGCCACTCTGGAAAACCGTATGACCGGGAGTATGACCGACTGCCTCCATGGCAACCACATTGCCCGGCAAGGTATCGCCAAACTCAAACAGATGCAGCCGTTCCTTATAGGCATCCATCGTCTTTACGACCTGCGCCTTCCTTTCGGCAGGCATTGCCATCCAGGCATCATATTCCACTTTTGATGCGTACACTTCGGCATTCGGGAAGACTACACTGTCTCCCTTCATCATTCCACCGATATGGTCGCCATGGAAATGGGTAAGATACAGATATCCAATATCTGCCGGAGAGATACCCAAAGATTGTAATCCGGGCAACAGACGACTGCCGGGAGCTCCCATTCCCGTATCAAAAAGGATACGGATACCATTCGTATCTACCAGGAAGGTGCTCATGGAAGAAGGAATACCGCCTTGAAGCGACAAACTTTCCATCAATTCATCGCTTGCATCCGGGAAAATCGTTCTCGGCATCAAATGCTCACCAGCATTATCCTGAATCCAAGTGGCCTGCACTCCCTCCAGTTGCAAGGTCTTTACGCCACTGCATGTTACACCGACACTATCCATACTTACATCTTCATTTGTTTGTTTCTTTGTCCTGCTGCCGCAACCCGCCATCAGCAATGCTGCTGACACAACAACCAGGCACGTCCATGTCTTGTTTTTCATCGGTACAGAGTTTTTATCCATAAATATTGAAGTTCGCACAAATATAGGCAAATAAAATCATTCGGCACACGGATGTCTGAACCAAAAACGGCTGCCGACTCCCAATTCCGACTCAGCACCGATAGTCCCGCCAAGATGCTCAATGATACTTTTACAGATGGACAAGCCTAAACCCGTGCCCTTCGCAAAGGTATTAAGCTTTACAAAGCGGTCGAACACAGTAGCCACGGCATCCGGAGCAATACCCATACCGGTGTCCGTCACAGAAAACTCTATCTGACCGGTACCTTCCACCGGATGATATTCCAAAAGGATCTGCCCTTCACTGGTGAACTTCAAAGCGTTGTTTATAAAATTGGTGACCACCTGCATCAGACGTTTCTTGTCGGTATAGATACGGTAATCGGGCAAGTCGGGAGCCAACAGAACCGGTACAGCCTTGTCTTCCTTTATATCATAGTTGCGCATCACGTCCTTACAGAAGTCACTGACATCCACATACCCCATATTATAATCAAGTGTTCCCGCTTCTATCTTTGCCAAATCCAGAATGTCGGATATCAGTTGCAAGAGCAGTTCCGTATTCTCCTGCATGATGGCAAGGTATTCCTGGCGTTCTTCCCTATCGTCCAGTTCGGCAATGATGCTTGCAAAACCGACAATGGAATTGAGCGGAGTACGGATTTCATGACTCATATTGGCCAGGAAAGCAGACTTCAAGCGGTCCAGATGTTCTGCCTTATCCTTGGCGACCCGCAATTCCTCCTCTATCTTTTTCTGATGGTCGATATCCACACTGGTAATGACATGCGCCATCTGCCCGTCCACCCAAGCAAAGGCTGCACTGAACACGCGAAACCAACACTTGTCAAATGGCCGTTGATAATCCCACGAATAGACTTTGGTGGGGTGTCCGTTTTCATCTATCAAATGCCTCTTTGGGCAGAACTCACACTCCCCCGTCTTGTCCGAGTAGAGGGCCTCCCAGCATTTTTTCCCCCAGAAATGCTCGATACCGCCATATGGTTCCACCATAGACCTATTGGCATACAACATATCGTGGGAATCGAAAGAGTTGACGTAAATATCAACGCCCATATTATTCATGATACTGCCTAATGTATTGCTGGCCCTCACTTCCCTTTCCTTATATTCCCTGACCGCAATTTCCTTAGAGAACGAGCCCAGCAAGAGATGAATGATTTGCAACTCCTCTTCCGTGAGATAGGTCTCTTCCTCCCTGCCTGCAAAACCTATGAATCCGATGATTTTACCCTCAGTATCTTCAAAATGCCTGATTAACAAAGAATCCTCACCGTAGAAATCAAGAATGTCAATATCGTCCCATGAAGCATCCGCATTTCTGTTTCCATAGAAAGGTTTATCCCGAGCTTTCATGGCATCGACATGCTCCTTTTTCAACTCTCCCATATCGAAACGGGGTTTCATAGTCCCACCTTCATTTCCAATCGTTTCTTTCAATAAGAAATAACGGAATCCGTCAGTCTGATAGATAAACCCTTTCGTAAAGTCATAGTAGTTGCAGAAATCGGTCAACGATTCAATAACTTTCCTTTCATTGGGTTCATTGCTATTCAACCGTTCTAAAAAATGAAGCAAGAATATGTTTAATTTCTCTTTGTTTTTGCCCATATAATCTTTTGAAAAACTTTAAGGCGCTAATATACAACTTTTTAAAGAGAAATAAGTTTCTTTTATATATCCAGGAAGTTTAAAAAACAACCATTCCCCAATAAAACAAAAAAGGCAATAACTTAATTTATTTTACAAGTATCACTAAGGCAAAAGCTCTTCATCCGTATTCATACGACGGCATAACATCTAAAGTACACAAAAAGAAGTCTATGGAAGAAGAAAATATCCGAGACAGATTAATAGTCATTTTTTAAGGATAACAGAGTTGCCAATTTATCAAAAACAAAGTTAATTCACACATATATACATATTTGTATAAACGGAGAATAAGTAAAACTTTCCCAAAGATGTTTTTTTCTTCATAAGCGATACAACCTATATACAACGAAATAAAGATTTGCAGTACAAACGGTCTGTTATGAGAGAAATATAGTATCTTTGCAACATGATGTTGCACCGTTTTACTACTTCCATAACCGACATTCCGCTTCCGGAAAGGTTCACCTATCCTTTCTGCTATACTCCGCACCCATTATGTATATTGGCAGCCAAAGAAGTACAAAGCTATCTTACCCGACAAACTGCATGGAAGGACGAACTGCGCCAAGGCAAAATGTTCGGGGTACTGATTGTACAAACCGAGCATGGAGAAACCGGATATTTAGCTGCATTCTCAGGCATATTGGCCGGAAAGAACCTACATCCCTTTTTTGTTCCTCCCGTATATAACTTGCTACAGCCACAAGGCTTTTTCAAGATAGAAGAAGAGAACATCTCTTCCATCAACCGCAACATCCGGCAACTGGAAAATGACAAAGCATATGCCGCCTTATCAGCAGAGCTTGCCCGGACCATTCAGTCAGCAGAAAACATACTGGCAACAGCCAAAGCACAGTTGAAAGAAGCCAAAACAGCCAGAGAACAGCGCAGAAAAGAAAAAGAACTCAATGCGCAGGAAGAAGCCGAACTGATACGGGAAAGCCAGTTCCAAAAGGCAGAATATAAACGCCTGGAACGTTCATGGAAAGCAAGGATTACCACACTGCAAACGCAGACAGAAGACTGGGAAAGACGGATTTCAGCATTGAAGTCTGAACGTAAAACCCGCTCTGCAGCATTGCAGCAAAAGCTATTCGAACAGTTCGGGATGCTGAATTACCGGGGAGAAGTCAAGAATCTCTGTGAGATATTCGGGCAGACCGTGCACAAGACACCTCCTGCCGGCGCAGGTGAATGTGCGGCCCCCAAACTGCTGCAACAAGCTTATCTGCACGGATGGAAACCTATTGCCATGGCCGAGTTCTGGTGGGGTGATTCCCCCAAGACAGAGATACGCCATCACGGCCACTATTATCCGGCTTGCAAAGGAAAGTGCGAACCTATACTGCAACACATGCTGCAAGGTCTACAAGTAGAGGAAAACCCCATGTTGAAAAGAATGCAGGTACCCTCCCAAAATTTGGAGATTGTTTATGAGGACCCATGGCTTTCGGTCATCAACAAACCGGCAGGAATGCTGTCTGTTCCCGGCAAGGAAGATGCAGTCTCCGTCTATAGCCTGATGCGTGAGCAATATCCCGAAGCTGACGGTCCCCTGACGGTGCATCGTCTCGACATGGCCACTTCCGGTTTAATGCTCATTGCCAAGACCAAGCGTGTACACCAGAACCTGCAGGCCCAGTTCAAGAACCGCCTGGTCAGGAAACGTTATGTCGCATTGCTCGAGGGTATTGTCCCAAAGGACAAAGGTACGGTCGACCTCCCGCTTTGCCTGAATCCACTTGACCGCCCACGGCAAATGGTACACACCGAACACGGAAAGCCCGCCATCACCGATTATCAAGTTCTGGAACGTCTGGACGGGAAACGGACCCGTATCGCTTTCTATCCGCGCACGGGAAGAACCCATCAGCTACGTATACATGCAGCACACCCGCTTGGCTTGCACTGCCCCATCATCGGTGATGAACTTTACGGGGAGAAAGCAGACCGGCTTTATCTGCATGCCGAATACTTAGAATTTACCCACCCTATAACGGGAGAAACCGTAAGGATTACCAAAGAAGCTGAATTCTGACTGCCTACTGATTAATAACCAGCAAAGTAATGCAATAAATGATGATACTCCGACCTACCCCACAAGATTATGACGAACTGTTGACCGTCTGGGAAGCCTCTGTCCGCAGCACACACCACTTCCTGGCAGAAAAGGATATACAGTTTTACAAACCACTGATAAGAGAGCAGTACTTTCTTGCCGTAGAGCTTTACATCATCCGCAACGAAAAAGAAGAAATTGCCGCCTTTATGGGACTGAGCGATGAACTCATCGAGATGTTGTTTGTCCGTCCCGACCAACAAGGTAAGGGATACGGAAAACGGCTCATGGAGTACGCCGTCCACCAAAAACACATCCACAAAGTGGATGTAAACGAGCAGAACGGACAAGCTTGCCGATTTTACCAACATATGGGATTCCAAGTGGCCGACCGGGACGAAACCGACCCGATGGGAAAGCCTTTCCCTATTCTGCACCTGCAATTACCAACCCCACCACAGATTACTCAGATTGAACACAGATTATAATTTAGCAAACTTATGAAGATACATCACATCGCCATCTGGACCTTCCAACTGGAAGAGATGAAAGAGTTCTACACACGTTACTTCAACGGGAGCAGCAATGAAAAGTACATCAACCCCAAAAAAGGATTCGAATCTTATTTCCTTCACTTCGATGAAGGAACGGATTTGGAACTGATGAGCCGTACGGACATACAGAATACCCCTATTGAGGAAAACAGACTGGGACTGACCCACTTTGCCTTTGCCTTCGACAGCCAGGAAGCTGTCCTCCGACAGACAGAACGGCTACGTACAGCGGGATATACCATCGCAGGAGAGCCCCGTACCTCCGGCGACGGATATTTTGAAAGTGTCGTCCTCGACCCGGACGGTAACCGTATAGAATGTGTATTCAGGGCATAGTCTCTCAATCAGAGGAGACAAAGCTTCTCAACAGTTTTATCTCCTCTGCCCAAAGCGATTCATCGGGCGTCTCCAAAATAATAGGTATACCGTCAAAACGCACATCTTGCATAAAGCGCCGGAAGAAATCCATACCTATCAGCCCCTTGCCGATGCTGTCGTGACGGTCTACTCTGGAGCCGAGTGCTTTCTTGGAGTCATTCAGGTGTATACCACGCAGATAGCCGAAACCTACCGCTGTGTCAAACTCCTCAAACACCTTGTCATACTCATTCACTATATCATAGCCTGCTGTATACGTGTGGCAGGTATCAAGGCAAACTCCAACGCGAGACTTGTCATCCACCCGGTCAATGATATGTCCCAGCTGCCAGAACTCATTTCCCACATTGCTACCCTGCCCGGCTGTGTTCTCTATGACAGCCACCACATCGTGCGTCTTGCCCAATATAAGATTAATGGATTCAGCGACCTTGTCCAGACACTCTTCCACGGAAATCTTATTCAGATGGCTGCCCGGATGAAAATTCAGTAACTTCAGCCCTAATTGTTCGCAGCGCTGCATCTCATCCAGAAAAGCGGCACGGCTTTTCTGTAACCCTTCTTCTTCGGGATGCCCTAAATTTATCAGATAACTGTCGTGAGGCAGGATATAGCGGGAATCGAAGCCAAGCTTCCCACAATTTTCCTTAAACACCCTGATACTCTCCTCCGTCAGCGGCCTTGCCACCCACTGACGCTGGTTCTTGGTAAACAAGGCAAAAGCATTTGCCCCTATCTCACTGGCATTGACGGGAGCCGCTTCCACTCCCCCACTGGCCGATACATGTGCACCTATAAATTTCATAATCTTATTGTATTTGCTCTTTCATGAATTCCCACTGGCATTTTTTCATGTCCACACACCCATTCTTTCTGAACGTCACGCCCTCTGCCTCCAGCAAAGCCCGCTGTTCCGCCCAGCACGGTGCCAGCCTGCCCTGGCTGTTCACTACCCGATGGCAGGGCAGACACATGCCGTCGGGCACATCGTGCATAGCATGTCCCACCATGCGCGAACATTGAGGTCTTCCGACAAGATAGGCTATCTGTCCGTACGTCACCACCCGCCCCGGAGGGATTGCGGCCACTACATTATAAACCTCCTGCTGAAAAGTGTCTTTGTCCATAAAAGTCTGGTTTGGGAAGGCAAAGATATGATAAATTCAGCAGGTATACGAACAGACGTTACAAGAAAGTGGCTGCGCCGAGCGGATTGTATGTATAGGTGACATTACGGGCACGGGTGATTTCGCCCGTCGGGGTAAACAATATCTGATATTTCGTCTGGAGATTTGCCATCCCTACCTCTACCGCCACGATGGACTGCCATTTGGGAAACTGTACCCAAGTGACATTCTGCACCATCCCTCCGGAATATTCACTGGCGGCAAAAGCATTGTAAACGGCAGGGGGCACTTCGTCCATTGTCTCCCAGTCCGTCTGTTGCATTACCCATTGCGCCTGCCCGTCAAACCAGACTTTCGTATCAAAACCGTTCATCAGGAAATCTGCCACATAATAAGACTCATCATGCGACCAGGCAACATCATCTGCCGTAGGATACATTTTCTTCAGTGCAGCCTGTACATCAGCAGGTGCCCAATCGGCAGAAGCCGAGACTGATACCATCAGCATCAAAACCAGAAAAGAGAATTTCAACTTACTCATAACTTCATCAGATTATCATGTTATGAGAAGAACGGCGTATGGCAGATTTTGTTCACCGGCAACTCTCAACCATTCAACAGTTAAAAAGAGATATCCATTGTAATTCAATAGAAAATGACTAACTTCACACCAGAAATTCAGAAATATGATAAGAATACATCCCATATCCGGCAACAAAAAGCAATATCTTGACCTGCTGCTGCTTGCCGACGAACAAGAGTCCATGATTGACTGTTATCTGGAACGGGGAGAGATGTTCATCCTATCCGATAATGATACAGTCAAAGCGTCTTGTGTAATCACCTGCGAGGATAAAGGAATCTACGAAATAAAGAGCATAGCTGTCTATCCGGAATACCAGCGCCAGGGATATGGAAGACAACTGATAGCATTCGTTCTTGAACATTATAAAGACCGGTGCCATACTATGCTTGTCGGCACTGGAGACAGTCCGCTAACCATCCCCTTCTATGAAAGCTGCGGATTTGCATACTCACACCGGGTACCCGATTTCTTTATCGATAATTACGACCACCCCATATTTGAAGGAGGCAAGCAACTGAAAGACATGATTTATCTGAAAAGGACGCTTCAACCAAAATAATATTCTATATTTGCATATCACTTAACTCCACACATTATGGAAGCTAAACTTTGCCAAAGCTGCGGAATGCCCTTGTCATCTGCAGAAGTACTCGGAACCAATGCCGACGGTAGCCTCAACGAGGAATATTGCACCTATTGCTACCAGCACGGCAATTTTGCACAAGACTGCACTATGGACGAAATGATAGAACATTGTGCACAGTTCACCGACGAATTCAACAAGGATTCCGGAATGAATTTCACTAAAGAGGAAGCCATTGCCGGTATGAAAGAATTCTTCCCGACCTTGAAACGCTGGCAGTCCAAACAATAAACATGCCATCCCGTATCGAGCAGGAAAAACAGACAGTAGAACGGATGGTCCGCCTCTACTGCCGGAAAAAGGAAGGTAACAAGCAATTGTGTCCCCGATGCGAGGAATTGCTGGGATATGCCCGCATTCGTCTTTCACGCTGTCCTTTCGGTGAGAATAAATCCACCTGCAGGCAATGCAGCATTCACTGCTACAAGCCCGAAATGAAAGAACGGATGCGTGAAGTCATGCGGTATGCCGGACCACGGATGCTGTTGTACCATCCCGTGGCGGCACTCCGCCATTTGTGGCAGGAGTATGTCCATCAGTATTTCACCAAACGTTTCGGAGTCCCGCGCCAGGAACAGCACAAACAATAAACCGTATCCTGGTCGTATCCCTCCAACGAGGAGGTGCCGTCCTTAGGTACAATCTCACCTTTGTCAGAGATGTAGACCGGCAGGCGCTCACCTTGTCCGTTCATCACAAAAAATGCCCCCACCTTGCATTGGGGGCATACCATCTTACGCATAATCAATTGAAATAATACAAAAATATAGCCACCCCTTCCAGTGCCTTCTTCTTTTCACCTTGTATTTCGATGGCAAACTTTATTTCCGCCTTTGCCACACCGCGCAGATTCGACAGAGATTGCAAATGGGCAACCAGTCGGATGCTCTGTCCGGACAATACCGCCTGACCGAACTTCATCTTGTCCATACCATAATTAATCATCATCTTCAGGTTGTTCACTTCAATAATCTGGTTCCACAGATATGGCAACATGGACAAGGTGAGATACCCATGTGCAATAGTGCTCTTAAAAGGACTTTCCACTTTGGCGCGTTCCGTATCGACGTGTATCCACTGATGGTCCAATGTCGCATCAGCAAACAGATTGATACGCTCCTGAGGGAGCTCTACATATTCCGAAACACCGATTTGCTGGCCTACCAGCTTTTCAAAATCCTCGTACGAGTTGATAATCACTTTTTCCATTACTCTCTATTTTATTGATAAATTATAAATTCACGCGCTTTATCCACATATCCGCCATTCGTTTATGCCCTGCAGGAGTAGGATGGATACCGTCCCAAATCCAATAGGTGTCCTGAGAAGCCGGAGCAGTGCCGAGAATTTCATCGAACATCGCATTATAAGGAAGAAATACCGTCTGATAGTCCTTCGCTATCCTCTCTACGATGGCGGCACAGCGACGCACCAGACTATCACGTTCTGCAAAGTCCTCACTCTTACGCATATTGCCGACATTGACAACAAAAGGAGTGCCCAGCACTATCTTCAATTCCGGATTGGCCTGCAAAGAACGGTCAAGCAAGGAACGGTAACATTTCTCCCATCCTTCAAAATCAAAAGGCTCTTTTTTGTCACCCTGCAGATAGTAATGTACATCGTTTGTCCCCACCAAGACGGAAAGCACATCCGGTTTCATTCCAATGACATCCTCTTCCCAGCGTTTCTCCAAATCCCGGAGAGTGTTTCCACTGATGCCACGGTTAAAAAAAGCATATTCCTTTTCCGGGAAATCTCCTTGATAATGACTTGCACACAAATACATATAGCCGCTACCGTAAATATGGTTCATATCCCAAAGGCTTCGTTCCGCAGTCGGTTTGGGCATCCCGCAGGCATTTCCCCAGTTACCGTCCGTGATAGAATCTCCGATAAACAAGACACGCGGGCCGCTTGCATGGAGTAAGAGTGATATGCAGAAAAAAACTATTACAAAGAGTCCAATACGCTTCATGGCATTTTCTTGTTAGAATGTAAAAATTGCAACAAATATACGTCTTATTCCGGCAAGTACAAAAACTCGGGTACCTTTTTCCCATTTCCCAAAAACACATATAACCCTTATTTTTATTTCCGTTCATCACAGATTAATTTGGAAATAATGTATCTTTGTCAATATCTTAATTGTTGTGACAGAACAAAAACATCACTATCAAAGATTCCGGTATGAATTCTAAATTTGATTATGACTTACTGTCAGCAATGATGACCAATGCCAATATGGGATGGTGGGAAGCTGATTTAAAGACCGAAAGCTACATTTGCTCCGAATATATCTCCCGGTTGCTGGGACTGGATGAGGATGGAACCATCAGCTTTAAAGATTTCAACAAACGTATCCTGAAAGAGGAACAACGGCATACTACCACACATTCCTTCGACAATATCCGGCAGACACAAGAGACTGTATATCTGCTCAACACAGTAGAGGGTCCAACGTGGATAAGAAGCAAGATATGCCTGCAGAGAACCGATGAAAACGGTAATGTCAAAGTCTACGGCATTGCCGAAACACAAGACGGTCCCGACATGTCATCGGCATCCCAAGCCTTACAAGAGCGTAACCGTCTCCTCCATAATATTTATAAATATCTTCCGGTAGGAATTGAGCTCTATAACCGAGAGGGAATATTGATAGATATGAATGACAAAGAGCAGGAAATGTTCCATCTCAAACAGAAAGAAGATCTACTTGGAATTAATATTTTCGAGAATCCGATTTTCCCGGAAGAGATGAAAAGCAAGTTAAGAAAACATGAAAATGCAGACTTCACTTTCCGGTATGACTTCTCTAAAATAGGCAATTACTACAAGACACAGAAGAAGACGGGCACCATAGACCTTGTAACCAAAGTCACAAGCCTTTACGACGATAATCACAACCTGACCAACTATCTGCTAATCAACGCAGACAAAACGGAAACGACCGTCGCTTACAACAAAATACAAGAGTTCGAGAGCCACTTTGAGCTTATAGGTGACTATGCCAAAGTGGGATATGCCAATTATGACCTTCTTAATGAGCAAGGCTATGCCCAACGCAGCTGGTACAAGAACTTGGGTGAGAAAACAGAAACACCATTGTCTGAAATCATCGGAACCTACAATCATCTCCACCCAGACGACCGTACTATCATGCTTGACTTCCTACAGAACGTAAAGAGAGGACTGGCACACAAGCTCAGCCGGGAAGTACGTGTTCTTAAAGAAGACGGTTCTTTCATGTGGACCCACGTCAACATCATTGTAGAACGCTACATGCCTGAACAGAACATCATAGAGATTATCTGCATCAATTACGACATCACCCAATTAAAGCAGACGGAGGCAATGCTGATACAAGCCAAGGAAAAGGCCGAAGAGGCAGACCGGCTGAAATCCGCTTTCCTTGCCAATATGAGCCATGAAATCCGCACGCCGCTAAATGCGATTATCGGTTTCTCCAGCCTGCTGCACTACGTGGAAAACGAGCAGGAAAGGGAACAGTACATCTCTTTGATAAACCACAACAACCAACTGTTGCTCAAACTAATCAACGACGTTCTGGACCTTTCCAAGATAGAGGCCGGACACATAGAGCTCCATTCCGAATGGTTCAATCCGGCAGAACTCATCGAGGAAAGTATTACCGAGTACGAACGGAACGTTCCGGCAGGAGTGAAACTCTTTGCCAGGTATCCGGCAGCCCCCGGCCAGATAGAGCACGACCCGATGCGCATCAAACAGATACTGAACAACTTCATATCGAATGCACTGAAAAACACCGTGCAGGGACATATCGAAGTGTACTACGAAACGGACACAGACGGCATAAGAATCAGTGTTTCCGATACTGGATGCGGTATTCCCCCCGACAAACTGGAAATGATATTCGAACGGTTCGAAAAGGTGGACTCTTTTGCCCAAGGTGCCGGATTAGGACTCTCCATCTGCAAATCCATCGTTGAGAAAATGAATGGAGTGATTACCGTAGATTCGACAATGGGAGTGGGAAGCACATTCACCGTGGAACTGCCCTGCCGGACAAGACCATCCTGACAACAAACGAAAAACAATGATTTATGACCGCACAGAAAGAATTTACCCTAACCCCTCGCCGGCGTGGCTTTCACCTGGTGACAGAGGAGATTATACGCAACCTTCCACCGCTTCCGTCTGCCGGAATCCTGCATCTGTTCATCAAGCATACAAGCGCAGGCCTCACCATCAACGAGAATGCAGACCCTGACGTACAGACAGATATGGAAGCCATCTTCAACCGCCTCGTAAAAGAACGGGAACCTTATTACCAACATACATGCGAAGGCGATGACGATATGCCCGCCCATGCCAAGGCAACCCTCAGCGGAACCAGCCTCACCATCCCCATCACCAATGGGCGTCTGAACATAGGTATCTGGCAAGGCATCTATCTCTGCGAGTTCCGCAACCGGGGCGGAGGAAGAAGAATTGTAGCAACCGTCATCGGATAATCCCCTATCATCATGCAGAAAGCCATCATCATCGGTGCCACTTCAGGCATCGGACAAGAAGTAGCCAGGATACTTGTACAACAAGGCTGGCATATAGGTATTGCCGGCAGAAGAGAGGAAGCATTGCATGCCCTACAAGCCACCGCACCCGACCGGATAATCACGGAACAGCTGGACGTTACGGAAGAGACAGCGACTCTACACCTCCATAACCTGATAAAAAAGCTGGGAGGCATAGACCTGTTTTTCCTCAGTTCCGGCGTGGGACATCAAAACCGGGACTTACAACCGGACATCGAACTGAACACGGCACGTACCAATGTAGAGGGATTTACCCGCATGGTGACTGCCGCCTTCAACTATTTCAAGGAAAAAGGCTCCGGACATATTGCTGTCATCAGTTCCATTGCAGGCACTAAAGGACTGGGCGTTGCACCGGCCTACTCTGCCACCAAACGCTTCCAGAATACCTATATCGAAGCGCTGGCACAACTTGCCCGGATGCAGCATCTTGATATACACTTCACCGACATCCGTCCGGGATTTGTTGCCACCGATTTATTGAAAAGCGGGAAATACCCGATGCTGATGAAAGCAGACCGTGTAGCACAGCACATAATCAAGGCTTTAAGAGAAAAGAGACGGGTAGTTGTCATTGACGGACGCTACCGGGTACTGGTATTTTTTTGGCGTATGATTCCACGATGGCTATGGGAAAGGTTGCCTATAACGAATTGATTTCGTATCTTCACGTCTCCAAACAGAAATAGACATACAGACATGAAGAAAAATTCAAAATATATCGTGCTTACCGCTGCCATTGCACTGTGCGCAGGTTCCAGCCTCCCCTTCCTCGCAGGCAGCAGTACGCTGAATCCCGAACGCGATTCCGTGAAATCCGAAGTTCCCTACTGCGTGACCTCCCCCAGCGTACCGGACAAGATCACTTTTGCCGGACAAGCTATTGACCTGCTTCGCTACGACCACCGCGAACGTATGGACCGCGAACTGATGTCCTTCACCTACATGCACTCCACCACCATGCTCATGGTGAAGCGTGCCAACCGCTACTTCCCCGTCATAGAGCCTATACTAAAAGCCAACGGCCTTCCCGATGACTTCAAGTACCTCGCTGTGATAGAAAGCAACCTGAACCCGCTTGCCAAATCGCCTGCGGGTGCCGCCGGCCTATGGCAGTTCATGCCTGCCACCGGACGCGAATTCGGACTGGAGGTGAACAGCAACATCGACGAACGATACCATATCGAGAAAGAGACCAAAGCAGCCTGCAAGTACCTGAAAGATGCTTATCAGAAATACGGGAACTGGCTGTGCGTAGCCGCCGCCTACAATGCCGGGCAAGGACGCATCTCCACACAGCTGCAGAAGCAAATGGTGGACCAGGCTGTCGACTTATGGCTGGTAGAAGAGACTTCGCGCTACATGTTCCGCCTGCTGGCAGCCAAAGCAGTCATCAGCAATCCACAGCAGTACGGCTTTCTGTTGAAACGGGAACATCTTTATCCGCCCATCCCCTACACGGAAGTGACCGTCACAACGGGCATCGGCAACCTGGCACAGTTTGCCAAAGATAAAGGCATCACCTATGCCCAACTGAAAGATGCCAATCCGTGGCTGCGGGATACCTCGCTGATGAATAAAAGCGGACGTACATACATACTAAAAATACCGACACAAGCCGGAATGCATTACAACCCCAAGAAAACAGTGCCCCACAATAAGAATTGGGTCATCAATTAATAAAAAAGAAAGAGAGGATACGATGATGATGTTAAACTTTGATTTTGTGCTCAGGTTGCTGGTAGCCGGAATATTGGGTGCCATTATCGGACTGGACCGGGAATACCGTGCCAAAGAAGCAGGCTACCGCACCCATTTCCTGGTATCATTGGGAAGCGCGCTCATCATGATTGTATCCCAATATGGTTTTCAGGAAATCATCAAGGAAAGCAGTGTGACGCTGGACCCCAGCCGTGTTGCCGCACAAGTAGTCAGCGGTATCGGATTCATCGGTGCGGGTACCATCATTTTCCAGAAACAGATAGTCAGGGGACTGACAACAGCCGCAGGAATATGGGCTACTGCAGGCATCGGATTGGCAGTAGGTGCAGGAATGTACACCATCAGCATTGCCGCCACCCTGCTGACTCTGGCAGGGCTCGAACTGTTGAGCCTTATTTTCAAAAGCATTGGCATGAAAAGTTCCGTGATAACCTTTTCCACTTCCAGCAAAGAGATACTGCCGCAAGTGTCCCGGCGATTCAACTCCAAAGACTATCTGGTGGTGTCCTACAACCTGGACCGGCAAGTGCAGGGAGAGTACACCAACTATCAAGTGACCATGGTCATCAAATCCAAGAAAAGCTATGATGAGGGATATTTGCTGCAACTGATGCAGGAATTTCCCGAAGTGACAGTGGAGAAAATCGAATAAAGGGAATCACTGCTGTTTTTCCGTCAGATATTTCCAATAGCGCACGGGCATGTCCTGCTTGTGCTTCCGGGGATTGAGGCGTTCCTTGATGCAGATTGCCTTGAAATAGGTTTTCCAGAGAGACTGGAAAAGCTGTTCGTCTCCGTCCATCAGACTTTCGTCGAGCATGCCGGTGACAAGATGTCCTTCGCGACTGTCCTCACCAAAAGTCACCTGGCGCACCTCCTTCAAGTCGTAATAGTACCCATAGGCTCGCCTGATGTCATAAATCAACCAACGCTGGTCGGCAAAACGGTCCTTGAAATGCCCCGTCACCAAAGGAAGGGCATTCTTTTCGGGCTCGATGGCAGCAAAGAAAGTACCGTCCGCAGCCTTCTGGAAGCGGACAAACTGAAGCAGGCGTATACGCTCCCAATCCACCCGCTTCCACATACGGGAGAACTCTAGCACATCAGGGTCGGCAAAGTTCGTTTCAATGGAGCGAGGAGCATCTATCGCCTTGCGGATATAGCGGAACAGCAGCATGGGAGTTTCCGGTTCCTCTGCCAGCCAGCATTGGGCGAGGCAGGCAAGTGCCGCAGACGACAGCTTCTTCTGCAATCCGCGCCAGACGCGACCGGACTTCTCCTCATCGGTTATCACTGTAAATATTTCATCGTAGAACAATGGTAGAGGCTCTCCCTCCAACAACAGTGCATCGGGGAAAATGCGGCGGGAATAGGCTTCAAAAACAGAAGTCAGCAATCCCTCAAAAGTCTTATCGTATAAAAAGATATTCATTCGCCAAAATCAAGCATCAACTGCCTCTCATCCACTTTTTTCTTGTTCGGTTTGGGCAACAGCAGACTGCGTACCCCTTGCGGAGTCAGCTCATTGACCGTGCGCATCGGCAACTCGCAGCAGGTAATGAAATACTGCGCCTTCTTCATCACCACCCCTATCTTCTTCAACTGGTAGAAACCTATCTTGGAGAAACGTCGGGAAGCCACTATCAGCCGTGCCGACTTCACGCCGATGCCCGGCACGCGGAGCAACATCTCATAATCCACCTTGTTCACATCGATTGGAAACTGCTCGGGATGGCGCAAAGCCCAGGACAGCTTGGGGTCAACCTCCAAATCAAGGTCTGGGTAGGCATCATCCACTATTTCCTCCACCTTGAACTGATAGAAGCGCATCAGCCAGTCGGCTTGGTAAAGGCGGTTTTCGCGCACCAAAGGGGGCTGTTTCAATGCCGGCAGGCGCTTATCGTAGGTATTGACGGAAATATAGCCCGAATAGTAGACACGCCGCATCGTAGGTCCCTTATAGAGGGCCGACGAAAGATACAGAATATCCTTGTCCGTCTCGGCGGTAGCGCCTACTATCATCTGTGTGCTTTGTCCTGCAGGAGCGAAACGAGGAGCGTGGCGGTGTTTCTTGCGTTCTTCCGAACTTTCAAGGACTCCCTGCTGGATGTAGCGCATAGGCGCATATACACTCTTATGGTCTTTCTCCGGGGCAAGCAGTTTCAGGTTCTCCTCCTTCGGTATCTCGACATTGACGCTGAGACGGTCGGCATAAAGTCCTGCCTCATTCACCAGTTCGCGGCTGGCACCGGGAATGCTCTTCAGATGGATATATCCGTTGAAACGATGGATAGTGCGGAGGTCCTTGGCAACGCGCACCAGGCGTTCCATCGTGTAATCGGGATTACGCACCACCCCACTGCTCAGGAAAAGCCCTTCGATATAGTTGCGGCGATAGAACTCCATGGTGAGGTCTACAAGCTCGGCCACCGACAGCGTGGCACGCGGCAGGTCGTTGCTGCGGCGGTTGATGCAGTAGGCGCAGTCGTAGATGCAATAATTGGTAAGCATCACTTTGAGCAGGGAGATACAACGGCCGTCCTCGGCAAAACTATGGCAGATGCCCCAGCCACCCACAGTGTTCCCCAGCATGCCTGCCTTGCCGGAGCGCACCGTACCACTGGAGGAGCAAGAGACGTCATACTTTGCCGACTCTGCCAGTATCTTCAGTTTATTGAGAACGTTTTCATCCATAATACCTGCGTCAAAAGTAGCAATAATACTTTTCAAAAACAAAAAAGACCGCCAGTAGTGGCAGTCTTTCGCAGCATCAAATATGCTTTTTTTCTTACTTCTTAGAAGCTTCTAAAGATGCTTTGCGGAATTCCTTCATAGCTTTTTCGATTTCCAAAGAAGCCTTACGAGCGCGAGTTCCTGCTGCCTTGTTACCGTTTTCCAACTGAGCGTTTGCATCTTTTGAGAAGTCTGCATACAATGCAGCTACTTTTTCAACTAATTCTTTCATAATCCTTTTTAAATTACTTCGTTAATAATGTCTGGCAAAAATACATTCTTTCTTGAAATAAATGCAGAAAAACGATATTTTTTTTGAAATATTCGGTAAAATCGCCGCAAAAAGGGGCTCTTACGCATTTTTTATCTACTTTTGCAAGCATGAAAACGCTTACTGACACCGAATATATACACGCTCTCATAGCCGAAGGAGAGCACCAACAGCAGGATTTCAAGTTCGAAATATCCGACGCCCGCAAGATAGCCAAAACCCTTTCAGCCTTTGCCAATACAGACGGTGGAAAACTGCTTATCGGAGTGAAAGATAACGGGAAAATTGCCGGTGTCCGTTCGGACGAAGAACAATATATGATAGAAGCGGCTGCCGGACTTTATTGCAGCCCCGAAGTGAACTATACCATGCAGACCTATCAGGTGGAAGGCCGTAGTGTGCTGGTGGTACAAATCGAGGAAAGTGACCGGAAGCCGGTATATGCCAAGGACGAAACGGGAAAATATCTTGCCTATCTCCGTATCAAGGATGAAAACATCCTTGCCACTCCCGTCCATCTACGTGTCTGGCAACAAAGCGAAAGTCCGAAAGGAGAACTGATAGAATATACCGAACGGGAACAGCTGCTGCTCAATCTGCTGGAAGAGAACGACCGCCTGTCATTGAACCGTTACTGCCGCCTGGCGCATCTTTCCCGACGCGCCGCCGAACATCTGCTGGCAAAGTTTGTTCGTTATGACATAGTGGAACCGGTGTTTGAAGGACACAAATTTCACTTCAAGCTGAAATAGGCAAGGAGATTCCGTCAGGTTTGTCCAGATTTGTCCATGGTACAAATCGCAGCACACGAGTTTATACCACGTTGATTATCACCGACTTGCAAGAAATCTATCTCAGTTAACGACAAAGGTAGCCTAAAGTAACGACAGAGACCACCTTAGATAACGACAGAGGGTAGCACTTGTTTTGTGTGAGTTTTTTACTACAAATAGATAACTGTACATATACATTATGGGAATAATAAATCTGATAAACGACCTGCTCTGGACCTACATCCTCGTTGCCCTGCTGTTGGGATGCGCCGTATGGTTTACGCTGAGAACCCGCTTTGTACAGTTCCGGATGATAAAGGAAATGGTACGTCTGCTGGGCGACTCGGGCGGGAAAGGCGATGCCAAGGAAAAGCATATCTCATCGTTCCAGGCATTTGCCATCTCCATTGCCAGCCGTGTAGGTACGGGCAATCTTGCAGGGGTTGCCACCGCCATTGCAGTAGGCGGTCCGGGCGCTGTATTCTGGATGTGGGTGATTGCCCTCCTGGGTGCTTCCAGCTCGTTTGTAGAATCTACACTGGCCCAATTGTATAAGATAAAGGGCAAAGACTCCTTTATCGGCGGCCCGGCCTACTATATGCGTAAGGGACTGAAACAGCCGTGGATGGGGGCACTGTTTGCCGTACTTATCACCATTACCTTCGGATTTGCATTCAACTCGGTACAGAGCAATACACTGTGTGCCGCTTTCGAAGGCGCTTTCGGGTTCGACCATGCCGTTGTGGGAGGGATCATCACCGCACTCACGCTGACAATCATCTTTGGAGGCGTACAGCGCATAGCCAAAGTCAGCAGCATCATCGTCCCCATCATGGCGTTGGGATACATTGCACTGGCACTTATCATCGTTCTGTTGAACATCAAAGAGCTGCCGGGAGTCCTGGCACTCATTGTCGGCCACGCCTTCGGATGGGAGCAGGCTTTGGGAGGGGGTGTCGGCATGGCGCTGATGCAGGGCATCAAACGCGGGCTGTTCAGCAACGAGGCCGGTATGGGGTCCGCCCCCAATGTGGCGGCAACCGCACACGTCAGCCACCCCGTGAAGCAAGGCTTGATTCAGACGCTGGGAGTATTTACCGATACGCTGATTATATGTACCTGCACCGCTTTCATCATTCTGTTCAGCGGTGCTCCACTGGATGGTTCCACAAACGGCGTACAGCTTACCCAGCATGCACTGACCAACGAGATAGGACCTTCGGGAGCCATCTTCGTTGCGGTAGCCTTGTTCTTCTTCGCATTCAGCAGCATTCTGGGAAATTATTATTACGGAGAAGCCAATGTGCGCTACCTTACCCACCGTAAATGGGTGCTCAACATCTACCGTATACTGGTGGGCGGCATGGTCATGTTCGGTGCTGTTGCCACCTTCGACCTGGCATGGAGCCTTGCCGACGTCACTATGGGACTCATGGTGCTCTGCAATCTTATCGCCATCAGCCTGCTCGGAAAATACGCTTTCAGGCTGCTTGAAGACTACCGCGCACAGAAAAGCGCCGGTATCAAAGACCCCGTTTTCACCAAGAACCGCCTGAAAGAGGTAGAAAAAGACATAGAGTGCTGGTGATAACCAACTTATTTCGTACTTTTGCAGCCGGAACCGCCGGATGACCTGCGGTCTTGTAATTTGTAATCAGTAATTCGTAATTTGATATGAGTTTATTTGCCAAACTATTCAACAAGAATACCGGAGAAGTATCTTCGAAGAATGTGGAAGACTTCGTGTCACTGACACGCGTCTACTTCCAGTCTGTAATAGCCGCCAACCTGGGCATCACCAATATCCGCTTTGTGCCGGATGTAGCCAACTTCAAGCGTCTGTTCAAAATCCCCACGCAGGGAGGCCGCCTGGGACAAGCGGAAAAGGCCGCTTCGCGCAAGATGCTGATGCAGGACTACGGCATCAGTGAAAACTTCTTCAAGGAAATTGATACTTCCGTCAAGAAGCACTGCCGTACGCAGAACGACGTACAAGGTTATCTCTTTATGTATCAAGGATTCTCCAATGACTTGATGATGCTGATGGGAAACCTGATGCAGTGGAAATTCCGCATGCCTTCCATCTTCAAGGGAGCACTGCGCAGCATGACCGAAAAAACCGTACACGACGTCTGTACAAAAACCGTATGGAAAAAGGACGATGTACACAAGACGGCAGCGGCAGTACGCCAGTACAAAGAGCGTCTGGGATATTCGGAACAATGGATGACCGAGTACGTTTACAACGTAGTGATGCTGGCCAAAAAGGAACCGAAACAGAAAGCCAACGAAGAAAAATAAAAGAAAAAGAATTCTAAAGAACTTTAGAAACAAGAAGGCGGGAAAGAAATTTCCCGCTTTTTTTTGTTATTTTTAGCAAATGAAATCATTTTCCCCTCACGGAACACAAGGACGCACCCCGCGTCAACCATCATAAATATTAACTTCAAAAAAACAACCGCTTATGAAACAAAAGAAAATGCTTGCACTCACTCTATCACAACTGGAACAACTTTATCGGCACGAACTCCCTGAATTGGTCAGCATCGCCGTTCAAAGCGACGATGCGGAAGCCTTCAAGGCCAACCTGACGGAGTACATTGCCGGACATCCGGAAGTGGACAGCGAGGCCGGTAAGCAAATTCGACTCTTGATTGAATTTGACGGGCAGGAAGTACACGAGCTCTCCATCGGAGAACAGCTGCCCATAGCAACTTTATCAATGCTGCATTCCTTCCTCACGGGACAATGGGAAGAGGAAACGGAAACGGACCTGTTCATCGACTTGTTCCAGCAGTTCAAACGCCTCCACCAGCCAGCCCCCACCCTGCCCTCCGCACAGAAAATCAAAACCCTGACCGAACGCTGGCCCAGCGGACTGGATGAAGACGTGCAGCATATCCGTGCAAAGAACAAGGAACGCATCCTGCATGCACTGGTGCAGAAGATTGAGCACCGCAAGAACCCGGCTTCCCGCTTCCATTTCGAAGAGGGACTCAGCTACGAGGAGAAGTTCAACCTCGTCAGCGAATGGTGGAATGACTTCCGTTTCCATCTTGCCATGGCCGTCAAAAGCCCTACGGAGCTAAACCGTCTTCTCGGCAACTCCCTTTCTGCCGAAACCATGTACCTGCTCTCAAAAGCCCGCAAGAAGGGAATGCCTTTCTTCGCCACCCCCTATTATCTGTCACTGCTGAACTGCACCGGCAGCGGATACGACGACGAGGCCCTGCGCAGCTATATACTCTATTCACCCCAACTGGTGGAAACCTACGGACAGATACGTGCCTGGGAACGGGAGGATATCGTAGAACCAGGTAAACCCAATGCCGCCGGCTGGCTGCTGCCCGACGGGCATAACATCCACCGCCGTTATCCGGAAGTGGCCATCCTCATCCCCGACACCATGGGACGCGCCTGCGGAGGACTCTGCGCATCTTGTCAGCGTATGTACGACTTTCAAAGCAAACGGCTCAATTTTGAGTTTGACACCCTGCGTCCCAAGGAAACATGGGAAAAGAAGCTGCGTCGGCTGATGGCCTATTTTGAGGAAGACACGCAACTGCGGGACATTCTCATCACCGGCGGTGACGCACTGATGAGCCAAAACAAGACGCTGGGCAATATTCTGGACGCCGTCTACCGCATGGCAGTCCGCAAGCGGAAAGCCAATCAGGAACGGCCCGAAGGAGAAAAGTATGCAGAGCTGCAACGTGTACGCCTCGGCTCACGCCTCCCCGCCTACCTGCCCATGCGCATCAATGACGGGCTGGTGGAGATTCTAAGGGAATTCAAGGAAAAGGCGTCTACCATCGGCATCCGCCAGTTCATTATCCAGACACATTTCCAAACCCCGCTCGAAGTCACTCCGGAAGCTGCCGAAGGAATACGCAAACTGCTGGCGGCAGGCTGGCTCATTGACAACCAACTGGTATACAACGTAGCTGCATCCCGCCGGGGGCATACCACCCGCCTGCGCCAAGTGCTCAATCAGTTGGGAGTGGTTTGCTACTACACCTTCTCCGTGAAAGGTTTTGAAGAAAACAATGCCGTGTTTACCCCCAACAGCCGTTCCGTACAAGAGCAATGGGAAGAAAAGCGCTTCGGAAAGCTGACCAAGGAAGATGCCCATAATCTGTCCGTACTGCTTGGAACCGTCCATGACCCGGCAGCCTGCATCCGGCGTTTCCTGAAAACGCACCACCTGCCTTTCCTCGCCACCGACCGCAATGTGCTCAACCTGCCCGCCATCGGCAAGAGCATGACCTTCAACATGGTAGGCATCACTTCCGAAGGCAAGCGCATCCTGCGTTTCGACCATGACAGCACCCGGCGCCACAGCCCTATAATAGACCGGCTGGGACAAATATATATCGTAGAGAACAAGTCCATAGCCTCCTACCTCCGCCAACTGCAGGCCATGGGAGAAGACGCCGAAGAATATGCCACCATCTGGAACTATACGGAAGGCAAGACAGAATCCCGGTTCAGCCTCTACGAATATCCTGATTTCCCCTTCCAAATCACCGACAGAATGAGCAATCAGGACATTGCAGGATAGCATATCCAAGATATATTCCGTACTTTTGCAGGCAGAACAATGAAATTGGAAAGTATGGAAATAGAACAACACCCTTTAGAACCCTTCCTTCCCGGTAACGCCCGTCTGCTGATGCTGGGAAGCTTTCCTCCGCAGAAAAAGCGGTGGTCCATGGAGTTTTACTACCCCAACTGGAACAATGACATGTGGAGGATTACCGGGTTCCTTTTCTTCAATGACAAGGATTATTTTGTAGACAAGACGAAGAAGGCTTTCTGCAAAGAACGCCTCATCAGTTTCCTGCAGGAAAAGGGTATTGCCTTGTTCGACACAGCCTCTGCCATACGGCGCCTGCAGGACAACGCCTCGGATAAGTTTCTGGAAGTGGTGCAACCCACGGACGTCCCTGCCCTGCTACACCGGATACCGCAATGCAAGGCTATCGTTACCACCGGCGAGAAGGCTACGGACACGCTGTGCACGCAGTTCTCCATCGACAAGCCCAAAGTAGGCGACTTCACGGAGTTTCTTTTCGAAAACCATCCGATGCGCCTCTACCGGATGCCTTCTTCCTCAAGAGCCTACCCGCTGGCACTGGAAAAAAAAGCAGCAGCGTATCGCATTATGTATCAGGACTTACAGATGTTGTAAGCAACTTTCTTTATAAAATAAGTACGTCTGTTACTTGCATATTTGAAAGTTTGCATTACCTTTGCAGCCGCAAACACGGGAGTAGCTCAGTTGGTAGAGCACCGGTCTCCAAAACCGGGTGTCGGGAGTTCGAGCCTCTCCTCCCGTGCATGAACGAATAATGGCTGTAAGCATTGCTTACAGCCATTATTCGTTTTATAAATGCCTACCGGATATCTATCAGCTTATGTGTCTGCAAACTAAGTCTCCACTTAGGATGCTTCATCACGCAATCCACCGTTTCGGCCGTATTGCTGCAAGAGCAAGGCTGAAGAAAGAAATGCCCGGCGGGCAACTGCTCATAAACAGTAATATCCTGCCCTTCATACACCACCTTCACTTCATTCATACGCGTAATTTCCAGCTTTACCCCCTGCTTGGGAGAGCAGGTCACCCAATCTATATTATCCGGCAGCGGACGGGTACCGTTTGTTTCAATGCAGACATACTTTCCCGCCTGGTGCAGACAATCCACAAATTCACGGTCAATCCAAAGGGAGGGTTCTCCACCGGTCAGTATCACGGTAGCGGCAGGGTATCTACTAACTTCTGTTACGATATCTTCATCGGACATCAGTATGCCGTCCTCATGCTGCGTATCACAAAAGAGGCACTTCAGGTTGCAACCGGAAAAACGGATAAAGACAGCCGGGGTACCCGTATGGTATCCTTCTCCCTGCAAACTGTAGAATATCTCATTAATCTTCCTCATAGACGGCAATGTTTGATTCCGACTCCTGCACCTCTACCTTGAAGCAAGTGGGTATCTGGTCGCATATCCAACGGGCTATGTTCTCGGCTGTGGGATTGAAGGACAGCACTTCATTAAGATTATGGTGGTCCAGCTGTTCCTTTACCACCTGCTTGATGTGACTGAAGTCTACTACCATTCCGTCCGCATTCAGCTCTTTGGAACGGCAATAGACAGTGATAATCCAGTTGTGACCGTGCAGATTCTCACACTTACTGCGATAAGAAAGTTTCAGGCTATGGGCAGCCGACACTTCCATACGTTTGATGACTGTGTACATATTGTTAATACGCTAATTAATATAATAAGTTGCCGCATCTAATGTCACCTCGATGCGACGGCAAAATTACAAAAAACTTAAGATTTATCCATTCACTTCCCTAACTTATTCGTACACACAAAGAGAATTGGCAACCTTACGCTCTGCGCTGCCACTCGGGGTATTGGCTATTCCCTTATCCGGCAACTCCCCACTCCACAGCGTAGAAGAACCGCCACCGTCCAGATTCAACGCATCCTCCCCACCCAATACACGAATCATATGGGCAAGCTCGGGTATATTGATGCCTTCCGCTTTTCCCTTCCGACGTCCGTCAACGACAATAAGCAGGATTTTTCCTTCTCTTGTCAGCGCCACAGCACTGCGGGGATGCTTGGTATCTACAAAATTCCGGTTAGTCCCGGACAAGTCGCACACTTGCCCGTCCTTCAGCATCAAAGGACCGGAAGCCAGCACAGTGCCTTTTTTCAAAGTACATGCCTTTTCTTCCTGCTTGCTCCAGGGAATCAGTTCCAGCCTGCCCTTCTTTATAAGTACAGCTCCATTGGACACTGTTGCCAGAACCCCAGTAGAGGTAGTATCTATCACCACCCCGTCCTTACGCAGATAGCAGACGGAATTTCCGGCTTTCATATCAAAATAGGAGCCATTGATGGCCGCCACCGCACCTGCATGCCGGGCGGCTATACTGGTCTCCTCCTTGGGATTGTGGACGAGCACATCGAAACGGTAGCGCTTCGGGGATATTTCAAAAATAGACACTTCCTGAGGAACTCCATACAAAGAACTGAATACTGCCTTTTTATAAAGCATCCCTTTCTGCAGGGGCTCAGTCTGCCAATCGGCAGAAACGATGGCAAGAGAGTCGGCAGCAGTCTGCGCCATTGCTGCAAACATGCCGCAACAGAGAAACACTGCCAAGAATATTTTCTTTTTCATAAGATGAGATTGGTTTAAATTAATTCATAGCTGCAGATTTGAATCGGCATGTCGAGATTATGCAACACCTTTTCAAGCTGTATACCTTCACGGTTGTCGTACTCGTATCCGAAAGTAGCACGGATACCTTGCAGAATGAACTGCGTGGCACGGTCCAGGGCAATGGGCAAACTGTCGCCTTGCAACAGTGCCCCGGTGATAACACTGGTAAACGTATCCCCTGTTCCGGGATAATGGGCCGGCAGGTAAGGACACGTAACCTTCCAGTAGCGGTTACCGTTCCGGTTATAGGCATACACGGACGTCTTATGCTTATCATCCCGTACGGGCACACTGGTAATAATCACCACTTCGGGACCACAATCGGAAAGCTGGCGAAGGTATGACTTCAATTCCTCATCCGTATTCATCTCCTTATAAGGAATACCCAGCAGATAGAACAGCTCCGTCAGATTGGGGGTAACGACATCGGCCTTGGTGATGAGATGTTTCATTTCATCAATCATGGACTCGTGGAAGTTCGCATAAAGCCGTCCGTTATCGCCCAACACCGGGTCTACCACAACCAGACCGTCCGGTCGGCGGAAGTCATCAATAAAGTCAGAAACAATATGTATCTGCCGCGGAGAACCCAGATAGCCGGTATAAAAGGCATCAAACTGTACTTCCAGCTTCTTCCACTCGGAAATAATCTTCGGCATTTCATCCGTCAGGTCCAGAAAAGAGAATTCCGGATACTGGGTATGGCTCGACAATACGGCTGTAGGCAACGGACACACCTGGAAACCCATAGACGAAAGAATGGGAATGACCACCGTCAGAGACACCCGTCCGACTCCCGACAAGTCGTGGACGGCAACAACCTTCTTTACTTTATTCGCATACATATTATCTATATTATTATTTTTCCTACATTTGCCGCATGAAAACCGTCTGCATCATTTTGGGAACAGTTTCTTTGACACTCGGCATCATCGGCATCTTCCTGCCGTTGCTGCCCACTACGCCTTTCCTGCTGCTCACGGCAGCACTCTATTTCAGAGGCTCACCCAGACTGTACCAATGGTTGCTGAACCACAAATGCCTCGGTCCCTACATCCGCAGCTTCCGCGAGAACAAAGCCATCCCTCTACGTGCCAAAATCATCTCCCTACTGCTGATGTGGGGAACAATGGTTTACTGCATCTTCTTCCTGATTCCACTAACAGAAATAAAGATAGCATTGTTCCTTGTCGCTGTGGGGGTGACTTGGCATATACTGTCATTCAAGACGTTGAAATGATGTGCTAAACTCCTCCTAACTTCTCGAAGAATTCTCCCAACCCCTTCCGGGCATCGGCAAGCTTGTTTTCCCAATGTTTCACGGAGTTCTGTCCGATAATGTCCGTCACGTACTTCACCGAAATGAAAGGAACATTCTTGGCACGACATACCAAAGCCTGGGCATAGGCTTCCATATCCACAACATCACCGGACACATCCGAGAGTTCTGTCAGGAAAGTATCCCCCGTATTGCATACACCACCTGCCGGCCAGTGCAAACAATATCCTTTTTGGGACAACAAATCCGTTGAATCAATCTCATGCTCCATACCAAGCTCCACCAGCTTCTGCATATCACGGTCCACAAAATGACGGCATACGAAAATATCTCCTACCTGATGACAGATAGTCCCTGCCGTACCTACATTGACCACCAAGTCCGGTTGCGCATGGTTTATCGCTTCAGAAAGATAAAAAGCCGATTTCACCTTTCCCACGCCGGTACGGAGATAGCCAATCTGCACCTCTTCCTCCCCTATCAGTCCGGGAAATTTCAATTCAGTAAATTCGCCTTGTACGGCATAAGTAACCAAGATTCTCATATCAATTCATTGTTTTTAATCAGACACTGCCATTTTCCATCAATCCCATCAAATTCTCAGGAAAATCATAATTTTCCCACCAGATAAGATTTCAACGCCTCTATATATTCTTCAAAGGCATCCACTCCCTGCGGAGTAATCCTACAAAGTGTACAAGGCATTTTTCCTTTAAAAGTTTTTGTTATCTCCACATAACCCGCCTTGCTGAGCTTATCCAACTGCACACTGAGGTTTCCTGCCGTAGCTTTCGTTTGTTGACGGATATAGACAAAATCCGCTTCCTCGACACTGATGAGCAACGACATCACCGCAAGCCGCAGTTCACTGTGAAGCAAAGGGTTCAGTTCTTTAAACATATCAAATTTTATTCTTCCGTTTACTTTTCAACAATGCATAGAGAGATATTCCTACCAAAAGAAGGTGATACAATCCCAAATAAAACCCTGCATCGGTTGCAAAATTGCCCATGTTATAACAGCCAATGATAAACCCCACCAACGCCGTTACCCGCAGCAAAGTTAAATCAATATTTTCTTTACTCAATAGAAGCAGGACCAGAAAAACCGGAGTCATCGGACAAAATGCCATCGCCGAGCCTCCGGCAAACAGATGTATCGGGCTGAAATCGGGTTCTGCGCCACGCATCATGTCCATAGGCCACCATAGGCAAAAGAGTGCCACGGGTATCAGCCATGCTGTCCTTCGGTTCAGATTGCCGAAGGTCAGCATGCTGCTCCCCCGCCAGGCTTCCCTCATCCAAAGCAGGGCAACCAAGAGCATCATCACCACATTGACCGTCACCATGCTGAAACCAGATTTATCTGTTACTGCCACATTCTGTACAATGGCATACAGCACATAGCAACCTCCCACATAAAACATAAACCAGCGCGACATCGTCACGCGCCAAAGCACAAGCAGCATCAGCATGACAAGGGAAACAATCTGAAAAGTCCACGCATAAGGATACATCCCTTGTATAAGTGCATGGCTCAAGGTATAAATTATCAGATTACCGATGTTCTCCCACCGAAATCCTTTAGTAGCAATCGGCAATAGAATAAATTGCAAAACAATTATACACACAATAAACTTTCGGGAAAGCAGGAATTTGTCTAAAGCACTGTTTCGTGTCATCATACTTCACCCCACTCTCCGTTTCGATTTTCTTTCCGCGCCTTATAATTCAGTATATGCCCGGGAATAATCAGCGAAAATACCAGTACACCGACAAACCAAAGCAGGGATGAGAGGAAAGGCACTTCTCCCCAAGTATACAACAAATTCTTCAGCCCCCATAAAAAGCCAAACAGCGGGAAGATAAAAAACGTAGTATAGCGAATGATGCAGCCCGTAATGATGCTGCCCAACGAGAAGAAGATGGCACACAAAGGCAGAATAGTTTCGTAACGTCCGGCATCCGTTGCCGCCAGCACCCCATCATACATACCATCCCGAACACCCCCCACACCCGCTCCAGTATCTTGTCAAGATAAAACTTCACAGGTTTTTGCCGCTTACGCAATAAGAGGAACATCAACAGATACCCCACAACCGGAATCCCCCAGAATCCCCACATCCAGACAGGATTACCCGTAAACGTGACACCTGCCCATACGGCCAAAGTCACCAACACACCTACATATCCCCACACTAAAAAACTATTTCCGCTACCCGTATCCAGGTTGCGACGCGTATTGCGTATCATTCGAGCGATAAGTTCCAAACTCTCTTTCTCGTTCAATTCTTTATCTTTCATAATTATACCATATGATTACTTCTTCATTCCCTTTCGGACATCCACCAACGGCACAACCACCGTCTCCGTATTTTCTTTTACCTCCCAATCGACAATGGCACAATACTCCATCGGTACTCCGTCCTCTCTGTCGAGCTGGTAATTACCGTTTTCATCGTGATAGACGTAAATCTTGCACTTGCCCGCAGGCACATCCTTCAGCTCCAGCACGACATCGCTCACAGCGGCATCCACCATATTATATTGCCCCTTGTCGGTAGCCGCCATCAGCTTCCCCTTGGCAGAAGGAACATTCGTCACTTTCAGCGTCAGAACACTCTGCGCCGACACACCCACTACAAACATACTAAAAAGAACGATTACCATACCTTTATAACCCATTGTTTTCATAATCACACTTCATTTTAAAGTTACACACATATTAATAAAAACACTTTTTAGGTTCGAACTCCAATGCAAATATAATTAGTTTATTTTATAAACCAAACTATTATATAAATTATTTTATTTATTTCTTTGCATCCTCCTTTACTGTAGGTTATTCCAATCATTCCCAAGCAGTAGTTCCGAAAACAGCAAAAAGTAATTCCTGCCTTACTAACTATTAATCGTCCGATAACCGTTTTATTATCGTCCGACATATGTCTAATTATCGTCCGACAGTTGTTGGACGATAATTCAACAACTGTCGGACGATTAATAGTTAGCAACAGAAATACTAAGCGTTTGAAAAGAAAGGAAGAGAATCCTTGCAGAAAACCAATAGTCCCACACCTATCCACATATCCTATCTTTTGATAAACAGTCCACCCCTTTTCAATCCCCCGAAACCAAGCTTTCATAGGCCATTTCGGTTATTTCGGCACTTCTACAACACATTTTCTCCGAAAAGTTTTTGTAATCTCCAAGTAAATTGTATTTTTGTGTACAATTTTGGTGTAGTGATGACAGACGAAGAAAAGAAGCTATTAAGTACCTTTGAAGCCAGACTGCGGCATTTAATCTATCTGCACGATGAATTAAAACGCGAAAATGCTGAGCTAAAGCAACTTCTTGAAGCCAAAGAGGAGGAATACGGGAAGGTACAAGCTGAATACCGGGAACTGGAACTTAACTACACGAACCTAAAAACAGCTACGACAATCAGCCTTAACGGCAGCGACGTGAAAGAGACGAAACTGCGATTGTCCAAATTAGTGCGTGAAGTCGATAAATGCATCGCTTTGTTGAATGAATAAAGAGAAGAGGATGTATGAACGATAAGATAAAGATAAACCTGCAGATGGCAGGAGCCTCCTACCCTCTCACAATCAACCGTGAGGACGAGGAAATGGTAAGAGAAGCCGCCAAGCAGGTAGATATCAGGCTCAATGCGTATCGGGAGCATTATCTGAATGTATCTCTAGAGAGAATTATAGCCATGGTGGCCTATCAGTTCGCTTTAGAAAACCTTCAGTTGAAGGATCGTAATGATACTGAACCCTATACCACCAAAATAAAGGAACTGACAGAGGTATTGGAGACCTATTTCAAGGAACAATAAGCTGCAATCCCTCCGTCGGGTCGGTAAAAGAGAGAAATTCGCGCACTGTACAAAAGTTTGCCCTTCATCAAAGCAAGCTTTTATGCAGTGCTTTTTTATTTATACACTAAAAACAAATTAATAAAATGACAGTAGTTACAATAGTATTATCCATTGCCTGCTTCATTGTCGGAGGGTTTGCCTCGTACTTGTTCTTCAAGCACGGGCTGAAAAACAAATACGACGGTATCCTGAGAGATGCGGAAGCGGAAGCGGAAGTGATTAAGAAAAATAAGTTGCTGGAAGTAAAGGAAAAATTCCTGAACAAGAAGGCAGACTTGGAAAAAGAAGTGGCCCAACGTAACCAAAAGATACAGCAGGCAGAAAACAAGCTGAAACAACGTGAATTGGTACTGAACCAACGCCAGGAAGAAATCCAGCGCAAGAAGATGGAAGCAGAAGCCGTGAAAGAAAATCTGGAAGCCCAACTGTCCATCGTAGACAAGAAGAAAGAAGAACTGGAGCACATGCAGCGCCAGGAAATAGAAAAGCTGGAAGCCATTTCCGGACTTTCTGCCGAAGAAGCCAAAGAGCGCATGGTAGAATCCCTAAAGGAAGAAGCCAAAACGCAGGCCCAGTCCTACATTAACGACATCATGGACGACGCCAAGCTGACGGCAAGCAAAGAGGCCAAGCGCATCGTGATACAGAGCATCCAGCGCGTGGCTACGGAAACAGCCATTGAAAACTCGGTAACTGTATTCCACATCGAATCAGATGAAATCAAGGGACGTATCATCGGTCGCGAAGGCCGCAACATCCGCGCCCTGGAAGCTGCCACCGGTGTGGAAATTGTGGTAGACGATACTCCGGAAGCTATCGTATTGTCAGCTTTCGACCCGGTTCGCCGTGAGATTGCACGCCTGGCATTGCACCAGTTGGTGACAGACGGACGTATCCACCCGGCACGCATCGAAGAGGTAGTTGCCAAAGTACGCAAGCAGGTAGAAGAGGAAATCATCGAAACCGGTAAACGTACTACTATCGACCTGGGCATCCACGGTCTGCATCCGGAACTTATCCGCATTATCGGTAAGATGAAATACCGTTCTTCATACGGCCAGAACCTTTTGCAGCATGCACGCGAGACAGCCAATCTTTGCGCTGTGATGGCATCAGAGCTGGGACTCAACCCGAAGAAAGCAAAACGTGCCGGACTGCTGCATGATATAGGTAAGGTACCCGATGAGGAACCGGAATTGCCGCATGCACTCTATGGTATGAAGCTGGCAGAAAAGTTCAAGGAAAAGCCAGACATCTGCAACGCCATCGGTGCCCACCACGACGAAGTGGAAATGACCAGCCTGCTGGCCCCAATCGTACAAGTATGCGATGCCATTTCAGGAGCACGCCCGGGAGCACGCCGCGAAATTGTAGAAGCATACATCAAGCGCCTGAACGACCTTGAGCAACTGGCCATGTCCTATCCGGGAGTGACAAAGACATATGCCATCCAGGCAGGCCGTGAGTTGCGTGTCATTGTCGGTGCAGACAAGATTGACGACAAGCAGACGGAGAACCTTTCCGGTGAAATCGCCAAGAAGATTCAGGACGAAATGACTTATCCGGGTCAGGTGAAGATTACCGTTATCCGTGAGACACGTGCGGTGAGCTACGCAAAGTAACATCAGAAAAGAAAATAAATGCAGAAAAGGGTGAATTCGTATTCACCCTTTTCTTATTTTTGCACCACAACCATAACTTTACAAAATGAAAGATTATCAGTTTGAAGTTTGTGCCAACTCCGTAGAGAGTTGTATTGCCGCACAAGCCGGCGGAGCAGACCGGGTGGAACTATGCGCAGGCATCCCCGAGGGAGGGACAACCCCCTCATACGGCGATATCCTCATCGCACGGGAAGTATTGCAGCAGACCAAATTGCATATCATTGTCCGTCCCCGTGGAGGAGACTTCCTTTACTCCTCCACCGAACAGCGCATCATGCTGAAAGACATAGAGAATGCCCGCCGCCTAGGCGCTGACGGAGTCGTGTTCGGTTGCCTGACGGCAGAAGGAGATGTAGACATTCCATTGATGGAGCAGCTTATGAAAGCCTCACAAGGGATGTCCGTCACCTTCCACCGTGCTTTCGATGTATGCAGAAATCCACAAAAAGCAATAGAAGATATTATCGCATTAGGATGCAACCGCATCCTAACTTCCGGACAGCAATCTACAGCAGAGCAAGGCATTCCCCTTTTGAAAGAGCTCCAACAACAAGCATCAGGCCGAATCATTCTATTGGCAGGCTGTGGGGTGAATGAAGCCAACATAGCCCACATTGCCCGAGAAACCGGTATCCGCGAGTTTCATTTCTCCGCCAGGGAAAATATCGAAAGCTCCATGCTCTATCACAATTCCGCCGTCTCTATGGGAGGAACGGTACATATTGATGAATACACACACACCATCACTACTGCGGAGCGGGTAAAGCGTACAATCGGAGCATTAAAAGCCTCTCCCCTAGCCCCTCCCCCGTAGGGAGGGGGACAGAGATAGTCCTACAAAATACAAACACTTCAAAACTCCCCTCCCTACGGGGGAGGGGTCGGGGGAGAGGCCTATAAAAAAAGGATGTACTTTTCAGCACATCCTTTTTTATATCATAGGATAAATATTATTTCTTCACCGGAGAAGAGTATCTTGCATTCAGGCCATCCAGAATCTCACGAGTGATGTTGTAGACACTGTCTGCATAGAGCAGATTGTCAAAACCCGTATTGCTGATAATCATGCTGTAACCTTTTGTCTTATTGTACTCCTTCAAGAAAGCGTTGATAGAATCACGCAGTTGCAGGCTGTTCTTTTCATTCTCACTCATCAGTTCAGACTGCAGCTTGTTGCTCAGGTTCTGCAAATCCTGCTCCAACTTTGCGATGCGGTTGTATTCCTGCTGCGCTCTCTCCTGAGAAAGATAAGCGTTGTTCTGATACTTTGTCTGGAATTCCTGCTTCTGCTTCTCCAGTTCGCTGGCTTTCTGGTTCAATGTCAGACGGACATTCTCGCCCTTCTTCACCATAGCCTCATTCAAGTCTATGCAATAGTTGTATTTTGCCAAAAGCGTATCTATTTCAACATAAGCAATCTTCATTTCCGATAATCCGCCGGCTTGTGCAGGAGCGTTTGTTGTCTGTTTATCAGTATTGCCGGCACATTGAGCAAATAAAACGATCAGTGCGAGAGCTGCCAGACCGTTCATGAGGTAGTTTAATCTCTTCATAATTGATAAATATTGTTTTTTAAAATTAGTTCATACTATCGTTTAAGGCTTTTTCCAGTTCATCAATGGAAAAACGGGATTTGCGTTGTGCTTCTCTGTCCTGCGACTGCGCACAGCCGATACCTCTATCGCGCATTGCCTTATTGCCACTGACATGCCCGTTAGGGAACCTGCCGCCTTTCACAAAAAAGACCTTTACACCCAATAAAACAATGCAAATAGCAACTATTAACAGAGTTATCAATATTGTATCAAGCATTTCCATTAATTTTGTTACATGAAAATAGTGTTTTTACTATTTTTGTGGGTGCAAATATAGGGCTTTGGTTGGACTAACTCGCCTTTTTTACTCTAAAAAAAGAGAAAGGGGAATAAAATAGTCAATCAATTTAACCATATTTAGCAATAAGTGGTTAATTTAATGGAGAATTGATATTTGACAATTGATAATGAAGGCTGCATAAACACATGTAAGGCAGCCGCTAATTCAGATAATTATGGAAAAAAAAGACTTGAAACCGGCTGGTGTATTTCACTATTTTGAGGAAATCTGCCAAGTGCCGCGCCCTTCGAAGAAGGAAGAGAAAATCATTGCTTACTTAAAAGCATTCGGAGAAAAACATAAGTTGGAAACGAAGGTGGACGAAGCCGGAAACGTTCTGATAAAGAAACCCGCTACTCCGGGTATGGAAAACCGCAAGACTGTCGTACTTCAATCGCACATCGACATGGTATGTGAAAAGAACAACGACGTGAAGCACGACTTCCTGACCGACCCTATCGAAACCGAAATTGACGGTGAATGGCTGAAAGCCAAAGGTACTACCTTAGGAGCCGACAATGGCATCGGTGTAGCCACCGAACTGGCTATCCTTGCCGACGACAGCATTGAGCACGGCCCTATCGAATGCCTATTCACCGTGGACGAGGAGACCGGACTGACCGGTGCTTTTGCATTGAAAGAAGGCTTCATGAACGGAGACATTCTGCTGAACCTCGATTCCGAGGATGAAGGCGAGCTCTTCATCGGCTGTGCAGGAGGTATAGATTCCGTTGCCGAATTCACCTACCGGGAAGTGGACGTACCGGCAGGATATTTCTGCTGCAAAGTGCAGGTAAAGGGGCTGAAAGGCGGACACTCCGGCGGCGACATACACCTGGGGCGCGGCAATGCCAACAAGCTGCTGAACCGCTTCCTGAGCCAGACATCCCAGAAGTACGACATGTACCTTTGCGAAATAGACGGCGGTAACCTGCGCAACGCCATTGCCCGCGAAGCACACGCGGTAATTGCCATACCCGATGCCGACAAGCATGCTCTGCGCACAGACTTGAATGTCTTTGCCGCCGAAGTGGAGGCAGAATATGCCGTCGTTGACCCGGACCTCCAATTCGTGCTCGAATCGGAAGCAGCCCGTCCCAAAGCCATTGACAAAGATACCGCCAAGCGATTGTTGCAAACCATCTATGCCGCACCCCACGGTGTGTATGCCATGAGCCAAGACATTCCGGGGCTGGTGGAAACCTCCACCAATCTGGCCTCCGTAAAGATGAAGCCCGGTCATATCATCCGCATCGAGACCAGCCAGCGCAGCTCTACCGCCTCCTCCAAACAAGACATTGCCAATATGGTGCGCACTGTATTTGAAATGGGTGGAGCAGCCGTATCCTTCGGCGACGGGTATCCGGGCTGGAAACCCAACCCGCATTCAGAAATCCTGAAAGTGGCTGTTGAGTCCTACAAACGTTTGTTCGGTGTAGATGCCAAGGTAAAAGCTATCCATGCAGGTCTGGAATGCGGACTGTTCCTTGACAAATACCCGGCACTGGACATGATTTCCTTCGGACCTACCCTGCAGGGTGTGCACTCTCCCGACGAACGGATGCTGATTCCTACTGTACAGAAGTTCTGGGACCATCTGCTGGATATACTGAAGCACATACCAGCGAAATAGATATCCTTCGTTTCCCTAAAAGGGGAACGGAAATAGTTTGTATGAACGTTATCCATAAGATAGGAGTTATACTCTTCCTTCTCTGCCCGTACATTAGTCTGTACGGGCAAGAAGGAAAAGATACCCTCATGTTTCGGATAGTAAGCTACAATGTAGAAAACCTATTCGACTCCCGACATGACACACTAAAGAATGACTACGAGTTCCTGCCGGATGCCACCCGGCATTGGAACTACTCTAAATACAGAAAGAAACTGGATAATATAGCCCGCGTCATCATCGCCACCGGAGGATGGACGCCGCCTGCCCTTGTTGCCTTGTGTGAGGTGGAGAATGACAGTGTGATGCGCGACCTTACCCGCTACTCTGCCTTGCGCGAAGCAGACTACCGGTATGTGATGACACAATCTCCCGACAAACGCGGCATCGACGTAGCGCTGTTGTATCAACGTAATCTTTTCAAACTGCTTTCCTATCAGAGCCTCCCCGTAGACAAGCCCCGGAAGAATAGCCGTCCCACACGGGACATTCTTCACGTCAACGGATTGTTGCTGAACCGGGATACGCTTGATGTACTGGTAGCTCACTTCCCATCCCGTTCGGGAGGGGCAAGAGAGTCTGAACCTTACCGGCTACTGGCTGCCCGAAAGGTGAAGCATGCCATAGACAGCCTATACACGATACGCCGACATCCGCAAATTGTCCTTTTAGGGGATTTCAACGATTATCCGGAGAATAAATCGGTAAAGGAGGTGTTGGAGGCAGCAGCATCGTCAACATTGCAAGACTCTCTACGTCCACAAAAACTTTACCATCTACTGGCAGGAAAAGCCAAAACACGCAAGCACTTCGGCAGCTACAAGTATCAAGGAGAATGGGGACTACTGGACCACATCATCGTATCGGGTACGTTGCTGCAAGAACACGCACCGCTATATACAGAGGAAGCGAAGGCAGACGTATTCTGCCTGCCCTTCCTACTGACAAGAGACAAGAAATACGGAGGGCAGCAACCCTTCCGCACCTACTACGGGATGAAGTATCAAGGAGGATACAGCGACCACTTGCCTGTATATGCGGAGTTCCGGTTGATATATTAGTCGGAATACTGATACAGCTTCAAGTCAAACTTCTGTACCATCACCAGCAAGTGGTCGAAGATGTCGGACTGAATGCGCTCGTACTCTTTCCATACCTTGTTGCGAGAGAAGAAATATACCTGGATGGGTACCCCATACGTCGTGGGTTCCTTCTGGCTGACAATCAAGTCCATCTCCCGGTTCACCACCGGCAGGCTGCACAAATAGCGTTCGATGTAGATACGGTAGAGCTGCGCATTGGTTGGCACCTCTCCTTCTGCAGGCTGATAGTCGGCCATCAAGGGGACTTCCTTGCGGATATTATCCAGCATTTCCGGAGTGCAGAACTTCAGGGTAGTCATATCCAGAAAGATATTCTTGTTTACCCGTCGCCCGCCACTTTCCTGCATGCCGCGCCAGTTCTGAAAAGAGTTGTTTACCAGGGTATACGGCGGTACGGTCGAGATGGTTTCGTCCCAGTTACGTATCTTGACCGTGTTCAGCGTAATCTCCTCTACAACTCCATTGGCAACGCCACCCGGCAGTGCTATCCAGTCCCCTATCCGCAACATGTCGTTGGCAGAGAGCTGCACGCCGGCCACAAACCCCAGAATGCTGTCCTTAAATACCAGCATCAGTACAGCTGCAGATGCGCCCAGACCGGCAAACAAGGTCATAGGAGACTTGCCTATCAGCACTGAAACCACTATGATACCTCCGATAAAAAACAGCAGCACTTGCAATACCTGCACGAAGCCTTTCAGCGGACGGTTCTTCTGCTTGTCCTTCATGTTATAAACATCGAGCATCACCAGCAACAAGCCGTTAATAGTAAGCAGCACCGCCACAATGATATAGACAGCACACACCTTTTGTGAGAACTCAAGCATCTCCTTTCCACGCACAAAGGCCATGGGCAGCAGGTAGTAGATGAGGATTCCCGGCAGAATATGTATCAAATGGTGTATCACCCTGCGTCTCATCAGCAACGTATTCCACTGATGGGGAGAGCGTCGGGTATAATGCTTCATACCGCCAACGAAGATTGCCTGGCACAAATAGTCCAGCCCTATCGAAAGCCCCACCATCAGCAGTGCAATAATCGTCTCGTCAAACATATCGGCAAACTTCGGGTCTATCCCCCAACCTATCAAGATTTTATTCATCCATCCTCCTAAACTCATCATAAGCTCTCTTTTTTTTGAAGTGTCTTGTTTGTATAACAATCCAAAGATAAAGATGTTTTCAGAGAACGGCAAGTATATACCCTTTTTTCATCAACGACTCAATCCTCACGCTCGGGTCGTTTTTTAGCGACCGCCGCAGATAGGACATCTGTACATTCAAGGCAAGGGAGTTGGCATACGAGGCAGTGCCCCACACAGCATCCAGCAACGTATCGCGACTGACAGTCTTATTCACATTCAGCGCAAGCAAGCGAAGGATATCGGCTTGACGGGAAGTAATCAGCACCTTACTATTTCCCGTACGAATCTCGTTCGTACTGTAATTGAATACGGAATGGCCGAAAGCATACATCTCATCCTCCGCCACACCGGACAACTGTGAAGTGAAACGCTCGCGGATACGCGCTGTCAGCTCTTCCGGATAGAAAGGTTTGGCAAGATAATCGTTCGCCTTCAGTTGGAATCCTTGCAGGCGGTCGGCCTTATCGCTGCGGTCGGAAAGAAAAAAGATGAGGACATGCTTGTCCGCCTCCCGGATTCGTTTTGCCACTTCAAAGCCATTGAACCCGGGCATATTGATGTCAAGCAAGACAAGGTCCGGTTTGACAAGAGGAAACAGGTCGAGGGCGATAAGACCATTTCCGGCATAGGTCACTTCATAACCCTCTTTCTCCAGGAAGCGTTTCAGAAGCATGGAATACTTCAGGTCATCGTCAGCAAAAAGAATTTTCAGTGGTTTCATGAGTTGCTATTTATATTCTCGATATCCATCTGTGCAGATTATTGTGGAATGGTTATTTCCACCGTCGTCCCCCTCCCAATCTGACTGGTCAGAAAGACGGTTCCCCTATGAGCCTCAACCAACAACTTGACATAACTCAACCCCAAACCGATGCCCGGCAAGGAACGGTCAGGCAAGTTGCTGCTACGGTAAAACTTATCGAATACCCGTCCCTGCTCGGAAACAGGGATACCAATGCCGTCATCGGAAACTTTCAATGTGAGCTCGTGGCCATGCAGGTGGCATTCTACCCGGATACTGACGGAGCTTCCCGAATATTTCACGGCATTTTCCATCAGATTACTGATGATATTTGCCATGTGCACGGGGTCGGCCGTAACCAGCAGGTTGTCCGTGAAATGTGTCTCGAAAGACACTTGTTTTCCCTCAGGAGCATGCTGCAGGCGTATCAACTTCTCCACAACCGGTTTCAAATCGAAAGTACTGAGGGAAAGTTGTGTCTGCTCATCGTCAGCACGGGTCATGTCGCGCAGCTTCCGGAGGTAGGCGGAAAGGTTGTCCAGCTCGGAAACAGAATCACGCACCACTTTATCCATGGCCTGCTCGTCGGTACGTATTGTTTTGTCATTGAGAAAAGAGACGCACATCTTCAAGGCCTGCACGGGACGTTTCAACTCGTGTATCATGGTGTTGACAAAGCTTTTCCGCAACTCGTCCACACGGTGCTGCTTCAAAATGGTCTTTATCTGAAACAGCAGACAGACAGACAGCAGAAGAATCAATACCAAGCTGCCCAGAAGTTGCCAGCCCATACGGAGCAAAAGAGTATGCGGCATCACCTGCACATCCACTTGTACCAACTCCCGCTTCAGCGGATTGTAAGGATAAACCAGACGGATGACCGGATGCAAATCACTCCCCAGCCGTTCTACGGTTTCCACCCATTGATAGAGGCTGTCGCGCGGCGTGACTAGTCCGGTAGTGAAAGACATGCCGTCCAGTTTAGTCGCCAGCACCGAATCGAAGCGCTGCAACGTAAAAGGGACATCTATCTGCAACTGATAAGCAACTATCGCCTCGCTGAAGCTCATGTTGAAAAGCAGCTTGTCTTCGCCATGTATCACAATCTTGTCCTTATAGACAATACTATCCTTCATTGCCGTGGATAGAACGGATTTATCTGCCATGGCCCCCACCACAAACGTACGCGTATAGCGCTCTTTGAGCTTGTTGGTCAATGAATCCCTATCCGTATGCATGTCCACATTGGTGTTGAAAAAGGATATATTAGGCTTGTTGAACACTTTCTTCGGCTGTTCACGCCGGATAGAGTCGTTCACTGCCACGGCATCCATGACAAGGCGGTGTATCTCTTCTTCATATTCCTCATTCTTATACTGATACTGGTTCCACAACCAATATCCCTGCCCTGCTACAAGTAGCAGCATGGATATCAGTGACAATGCCCATACTATTCTGATTCGTTTTTCCATCTCAGAGTCTGTTCTTCTTTTATACTATACAAAGGTAAGGGTTTCCTCCAATCAGAGGTACGCGCGAGGCGGCTATTCTCATTTGAGTAACATTTCAGTAATAACTTTCTCACTCCGGAAAGACAAATTCCGCATAGATTTGCGACGACAGGACACATGACACGTCCTCGAAACAGTAATTCCTAACAACGAAAAAGTATGAAAAAGCAGATTCTACTCACCGCCATGCTGTTGATAACCACCACAACCGCCTGCGCACAGTTTAACATCAAAATCGGCTCCGGCAAGACGTTCAGAAAAGATACCATAGACCAGACTGTACTCATGGTGCAGTATGAAGTGGACGGCTGTACGGACACACTGTCGGAAGAGCGTTTCCAGGAAACCATGATGTTGGAAATCGGCAAGAAATGCTCCAAGTTCTACAGTTACACAAAGTATGTGGGCGACTCGGTATTTGCTGCCGACATTGCCAATAACGCCTCGCAAGAAACGATGATTGAACACGCCAAACAGTTCGGAAAAAGCAAGCTGAACGAACAGACCTACAAGAGATACCCCGTAGGCAAAGTGACCACACTGGATGAAATTGCCGGAGACATCAACAGACTCCGGTGCGAGGAACCGGAAGAGTGCCCACAGTGGACGCTGCAGACAGACACGGCAACCATCCTCTCGTATCTCTGCCAAAAAGCAGAATGCGTGTTTAAGGGACGCAGATGGATTGTCTGGTACAGTCCGGAGATTTCCTCCAGCGAAGGGCCGTGGAAGCTGTTCGGACTGCCCGGACTGATACTGAAAGCAGAAGACAACAGGGGGCATTATCTCTTTACCTGCACCGGTATGGAGCAATGCCATTCCTACCGACCTATCCTCTTCAACGGAAAAGATTATGAACCCGTAAACCGCAAGGCGTACAACAAAATCCACGAAAGATACTATGCCGACCCGGTAGGATTCATTATGGGCAACACGCCCAACGTACGTATCACCATACGCGATGACCAGGGCAATGAAGCCAAGAAGCCGAAGAATATAGCCCACAATCCGCTGGAACTTGACTGATTCATCCCATCGAACTCCAATGGATATACACTTCAAGAAACTCTTGCTGCCAATCCTTGCCTTGTTTGCAATGACAGCGCATGCACAGTCTCTCAGTGGCTTGATAACGGACGAAGAAACCGGACAACCGCTGGAAGCCGTAATGATTAGTGTGCTGCGAAACGGCACCATGATAGATTACGCCCTGACCGATGCCCGGGGGAGATATTCCCTGCCATGGAAATACAACGGCAGCCTGCAAGTCAGCGTATCACTGCTGGGCTATAGACGGGAAATACGCAACATATCGACAGCAGGAACACTCCATATTCGTCTGCATCCCGAAGCCATTGCACTGAAAGAGGTCCAAATACGTCCCGGCCGCATTCATGGCAGGAAAGATACCGTAAGGTATAATCTGGCAGAGTTTGCCTCTTCCAAGGACGTACACATCAAGGATGTTCTGAAAAAGCTCCCCGGTGTGGATATTGACGACAACGGGCAGGTGAAATATAAAGGTAAAGCCATCGACCACTATTTTGTGGAGGGTATGGACGTGACGGGTGGACGCTACAGCCAAATCAACAACAACCTCAGTGCCAAAGCCGTAAAATCGGCAGAAATTATGGAGAACTACCAATCGGTCAAGGCATTGAAAGGAAAACTCAGTTCGGATGAAATAGCCCTGAACTTGAAACTCGACCCACAGGCACGCGACCAATGGATTATCAACGGTACCCTGGGTGCAGGCTGGAGTGATGGAACACAAGAAACGACCGGAACGGCACAAACGAAGAGGGACAAAGGAACGCTTCTTTGGGAAAACGCCGCCAATGCCCTCCAACTGGGTAAAGGCAAGCAAAGCATCTACGGCTACAAGAGCAACAACAACGGTACCGACCTTAGCCGTGAGCAACATATACTGACAAACAACACATCCCAACAGATTCCCCTGCACGGCTTTCTGGTACAACCGGGCATCAGCGCTCCCCTCGACAAGCAACGGCTGCTCTTCAACGAAACCCATACACTGAACGCCAACCGCATGTATAAATGGAACGACGAACGTTCCCTGCGCCTGCAAGCCGGATATACCCATAACCGGATTACCCAGCAACGGGGCAACTCGCAAGTCTACTACCAGCCCGATGACACCATACGCATGGATGAAGCCTACCACTACTGCCTGCAGAACGATGCCGCCCATATGGAAATGCACTATGAGGATAACAAGACCATCCACTATCTGTCGAACCGCTTCCTGGCAGAAAGTGAAACGAACCGCGGCACCTCCCACGAGTTGCAGCAAACGATGCGCACCTCCCAGTTTACGGCAAAGAATTTCTTCAGCCTTATCCGCAATGGAGAGAAAAGCACATGGAAGTTCAATTCTGCCACACAGTATGCCTATCTGCCCTCCTCCTTGTCACTACACGACGGGGAAGACAAATTCATCCAGCACAGCCTTTACAGCGACAATAAGGCCAGCCACCTAAGAAAACACAACGGTTTCACCCGGCAATACACCGCCGGTATAAAGGGCGAATGGGCATCGGTAAAGCACCATTCCACCCGGATGGAAACATTTGGCACATCCAGTTTTTCTCCCTACCTCTCCCCCTACTTCCAGTTGGAGCAAGGCAAGTGGCAGGGAAGTCTGTCACTCCCTCTCAGCTATAAGCGCTACTTCTCGCAACAGCGCTCTTTTCTCTTTTTCAATCCGTCGCTCTATCTGCACTATCAGCCGGACTACCATTGGAAAATTTCCCTCTACGGCAGTTTACACCACTCAGCAGGAGATGTCACAGACCTCTGCCCTTTTACCTATCGGACAGACTACCGTACCTGGAAAAACACTGACGGCCTCTTCCCCGTCAGTACACGCCAACAATACAACCTTTATGGAGAATACAAGAATACCGTGCAGGAATTTTTCGCCACCGCCACTTTGTCCTACCGGCATGTACACTACAACACCTTGAATGAACAGAGTATCTCTGAAAACCGCATTGTCCACACCCTTCGCCTACATTCCAACAGTACACAAAGTTGGTTCCTGCTCAGCACTCTCTCCAAGGGATTTTTCGACTGGAATCTGAAAACCTCACTTGACTTACAACTGAGCCGCAATACCGGCTGGCAGTTGACACGGGTTTCAGATACAGACGCCCTCACTCCACAAACGGAAACAGCCGGAAACGGCCCGCCTCAAAAATACCGTTATGACTATCTTAAGATGGAACCCAAACTGATATGGTCGCCCGCCGAAGCTTTCGAAGCCGAATATCATGCCACAATCAGCTATGGCGGCAGTAAAATAGGGAACGACACGCACCTTGCTCCTCTACTGGACTTCGTACAGCGTATGCACCTCACATTCAGCATCGGACACGTCGACCTCTGCCTTTCCGGAGAACATTACCGGAACGATTTAAACAGCGATACGCATCTCAACACACTGTTTGTAGACGCATCACTCATTTATAAGACAAGGAAATGGAGAGTGGAAGCCAGCCTCAGCAATCTGTTCAACAAGAAAGAGTATGCCTATACTACCTACTCAGTCACACAAAGCTATACTTCACGGTTGAATATCCGTCCACGGGAGGTTATGGTGACTGCTGGTTATCAGTTCTAAAAACTGTCATCTACAACAATATCCGTATTCCGGCATAAACCAGCATCCCCGCTATCGTCAGCAACCCTACCCATATAGGAGCATAGACATGAGTGACATGCTCGGCACGCTTATATCCGCTAACCTTCACAAACAAGCGGTAAATCAGCCAGGCACCAATCAGCCCCACAATAGTCCCTGCTAGCAAATCACCCGGATAATGCACACCGAGATATACGCGCGAATAGCACGTCAGCAACGCCCAGGCCATAATGAAAAGAGTAAGCCACCGCTTGCGGAATAGAAAGAACAGGAAAAACGCCAATCCGAAGGTATTGGCGGCATGACACGAAGGAAAGCCATAACGCCCTCCACGATGATTGTTGACGATATGCACCATCTCCGAAATGGGATTATTCAGATTGGAAGGACGCATACGCTCCACATAGGGACGTATCCAAGTGGCACATGCCTGGTCGGCAAAAGTAATGGTGAGCGCAAGGCCTATCATGCAAAACAGTGTGACCTTCCAATGAAAATTGCGCAACATCACATACCAGATGGCAGCATACATGGGAATCCAAACCCACTTACCGCTATAAGCGCTCATAAAATAATCGAAATACATGTTGTGCATCCGATTGATGGAAAAAAATATGTTTGTGTCTACATCTATTGCCCCTTGCAAGGCGTCCATAAGTGCTGTCATACGTTATCTTTTGGCTATATCATCATATAATTTTTGCAAATAGGCTTTGCCCAACGGCAGGTTCTTCCCTTTTGCTGTGCCCTCATCCACTACCACAGTACCCGCCTGGCAATTGAATATCACTTGATTGTCCGCTGTCACCATACCGAAAGCATCGGGTACGGTAAAGAACGCGAAATGAGGGGAAGCGGGATTAAGCATATCTTTACTGAAAACAAACTCATCATGGGGCAGCGCCAATTGAGCCAGCAACGTGGCTGCAATATCATGTTGCGAGCCATAGACGTCAATGCGCCTCGGCTCTCGGACAGCACCGCCCACCATCAACAGAGGTATCCGGTAGCGTTCTACCGACAAATTGTCGATATGTTCGGGATAAGCTCCCAAGTGGTCTGGAACAAACACAATCACCGTATTCTTCCACTGGGGAAGCTCACGGAACTGTCTTACAAAATCGCCTGCACAACTATCCGTATAGGCAAAGGCGTTCAGCCGGTCATTCTCCAGACGACGGAAAGGTACTTCAAAAGGCTCGTGGCTGCTGGAGGTCTGCAAGACACGGAAATGAGGAGTTTTCTCTTCGGCAGTTCCTTCGGCAGCTTCGGCTTTCAAGTCTTCCAGCAGACGGTTGAATACGAGATGGTCGTGCGCCCCCCACTTACTTAAACGTTCCGTTACGGGAAAATCCTGGTCGGAAACAATGTCTTCAAAGCCTGATGACATCAGGTAGGAACGCATATTGGTAAAGTCGGCATCACCGCCATAATAATACTTGGTACCATAACCCGCCTTCCGCAAGCTGCCTGCAATGGCAGGAATGGACTGCGTTTTACGGGGATACTTCATAATACTAGTAGTGGGCTGGGCAGGATAGCCACTCAAGATAGCCACCAGCCCACGGTCCGTACGGAAACTGTTGGCGTAGAAGTTCGTAAAGAGCACCCCTTCCTTACTCAAGCTATCCAGATGGACGGCAATATTCGGCTCACCTCCCAAAGCTGTCATCAACCTGGAGGAAAAACTCTCAAGAATCACAAAGAGTACATCGGGACGCTGAGTATTGAATAAAGTATGCAGTGAATCGGCAGGTTGCAGCACAGAATCTGTCTCTTCCGTTTGACCACCGGCACCTGCGGGTTCAAGCATGTCTTTAAAAAGCCGGTCGGCCTCCGCAGCTTCCATAAAACGGTACTGCTTGCTGAAGTCCTTCTGCTTGGCAAGAGATTCCATCAGACTGAATGCAGGGTTGATAGCTGCATGGTTCAGACGCTGCTCGGCACTGAAATAGACTTTCCCCACATTCATGGTAGATACTGTAAAGCCTCCACGGATAGGAATAAACAGTAACCCCGTCATCAGCAACAATATACCTGACACCTTCAGGCGACGATAAGGCAGTTTCATCCGCAGCAACAGCTTCTTCTGCAGCAAGATGCCGTAGAAAACAGCATACAGCACGACAGCATAAACAGCCATTGCCACAATTCCCCCCAGCACCATCCAAATGCTGACACTGGCCACTGCGTCTTTAGGGGAGGAAAAGAAATAGAATAACGGAGTAGCATCCAAACGGAACCCCCAATACTCGTATAATCCTAAATCGACAGTAAAAATTATGGAGATAAGTACTGAAATGAAGAGGAAATAGCCGCACCAGATGCGATGAAGGGATTTAGAAAGTGTCCATACAGAGGTTATGAAAAGAAAACCGGGAATAGCTGTCAGATAACCAGCCAGAGATAGGTCTAAAGGTAACCCATGCCAAATGACACTGAACCAGTCCGCACACGAGGCATCCGGATACAGCGATTTGTAAAACAGCATAAATAGTGGTTTCTGCAACACAAAAATGCAGACAAACAAGCAGTATGTCTTAATAAATCCTATGAGCCTATCTTTCATCGGTGCCTTATTGTATATCTAAATATAAGGTGCAAAAATAAATCTTTTTATTCTATTTCTCACCAATATTAGTCAATAATTACATTGAAAGATAGGCTTATAGGATATTTTAAGTTTATCCGTTCACGCGTTTGTAATCTTCAAGGAACTTCTTCAGACCGGAATCGGTCAGCGGATGATTAAGTAAACCCTTAATGGCCGAAAGCGGACAAGTAGCCACATCAGCACCCACCTCTATACACTGCATGATATGTGCCGTATGACGGATAGAGGCGGCAAGTACCTGGGTGGTATATCCATAATAACGGTACATCTCTACAATCTTCGCAACCAATGCAATGCCATCCTCACAGATGTCATCGAGACGCCCCACAAACGGAGAAACATACGTTGCACCTGCCTTGGCTGCAAGCAATGCCTGACCGACAGAAAATACCAGAGTACAATTTGTACGGATACCTTTGCCCGAGAAGTATTTAACGGCCTTGATACCTTCTGCAATGCAAGGCACCTTCACTACGATATGCGGATTCAAGGCTGCCAATTCTTCACCCTCTTTAATCATGCCTTCATAGTCGGTAGCTATCACCTCGGCACTCACATCGCCTTGCACAATATTACAGATGTCCACATAGTGCTTACGCTGGTTCTCCACTCCTTTGATACCTTCTTTTGCCATAAGCGAAGGATTAGTGGTAACTCCGTCGAGTACGCCCAAGTCATAGGCCTCCCGAATCTGTTCTAAATTTGCCGTATCAATAAAAAACTTCATGATATAAATGTTTAGATGGTTGATATTACAAATATAACGATTTACACCATAAATGGTTCCTGCTAGTCCTTTATTATCTTTGCTTGACTAATTATTATCTGGTCAGCGGTTTCGCTTCAAGAATAAACGGTTAGTAATTGTTTGCGGCAATTCATTCTCATAGTGGGTTACCATAATCATCGTTTTATCCCGACGATGGCAGAATGCCTCTATAATCTTCTTGACCCGACGGCGGTTGTATGTATCGAGTCCATGAAGCGGTTCATCCAATATCAGCAGTTCCGGGTCCTTGACAAAAGCACGTGCCAATAATGCCAGACGCTGTTCCCCGCTGGAGAGTTGCAGAAAAGGACTGTCTTTCAAGGCGGCAATACCGAAAATCTCCATCCACCACTCACATACCGACATCTGTTCGGCATGAGGACGTTTATACAATCCGATGCTGTCGTGCAGACCGGAAGCGACAATCTCTATGGCAGGCAGATTCTTCAGATAAGCACGATGCATTTCCGGACTGACATAACCGATGTGTTTCTTGATTTCCCAAATACTCTCCCCCGTTCCGCGCTTCCGTCCGAAAAGACTGATATCGCAGGCGTATGACTGCGGATTATCCGCACAAACCAAACTAAGCAAGGTAGACTTGCCGGCACCGTTCTCGCCACTCAGCGCCCACTTCTCACCACGCATCACTGTCCAATCCAGCTCCTTCAGAATGGTACGGTCATCGTAACGGATGCTAACCCCGTTCAATTTCACCACTTCGTCCGAAGTGAAATTCGCATGTTCGTAGGGCAAATCGAGAATACGCCGCTGCAATTCCTCCAACGCTCCGGCCTCTTCCTGAATACGCATCTGATTGCCCGCACAGAATGCCTGCACATACTCCTCACGTTCCATCTTTTCGCCCACCTTCATGTCCTCTACCGGCACAACATGTGTAATAAATGAAGGTATGTCATCCAACATGGAAAGCACAAGGACAATCTGCAACTCGCCCAGCCGGGTAAGCCGCTCCAGCAAATTAAAAAGCAGTTCACGGGTAGGCGCATCCAGCCCTATGAAAGGATTGTCCATGATAAGAATTCGGGGAACAGTCAGTAAAGCTTTAGTCAACTGAAACCTGCGCAGCTCCCCACTGCTGAGAAGAATGATTTTCTTGTCAAGCATCGGCTCTATGCTGAAAAGTTCAAATAGCTGCCGCCTCAAGACATCGTCTTTTACCTCTCCCAGCACTTCGCGTACTAGCGGAGCATCCTCCTGGTCGTGGGCATTCCAACGCTGTTGATAGTAATAATTGGCATCGGCAGAACCGTAAGTATCACGGAAAGCAATGTATTTGATATTGTCATAGGCAGTTTTCGTGAGGGAGGGAGAGAAATCATAGGTAAGCTCACCATCACGCAAAGGATACTTTTCCGTCAGCATATCCACCAGGAGGCTCTTTCCGGCTCCGTTCGGTCCTACAATGGCAATGTGTTCTCCTGCCAGGAAATCAAGGGTGACAGGCTCTGTCAAACGAACAAGCGGGTTGCGTACTACGCCCCCCGCTATGTGTATTGTATGTTGTTGCATCATCCAATCATCATTTATACATAATCAGTGCCGATTGGGCCGGAACAACAACTTCGGGGCCGTACAGTGTGCCCAAACCTTGTTCATTGATAAAGCCATCCTTGCAGACCACTGTATATTTACCTTCGGGTACGGTAAGTTTGGCAGGCTCCTTACGGGCATTCAAGACTAGTATAATATCTCCCCATGCATCACCGTTGGCATTTTCTTTCAGACGGTAAACCACCACATTGCTGCCGTCAACCGGTAGAAATTCCAAATGCTTACGCACCAAATCCGCATCACCCATACGGAAAGCCGGATGCTTCTTACGAAGCTGTATCAACCCTTTATAATAAGCAAATACATCTGCATGCTCCGCCTTTCGTCTCCAATCAATCGCATTGATGGAATCGGGACTCTCAAAACTATTGTGTACTCCCTTCTTGTCACGCATCACTTCCTCACCGGCATAAATAAACGGTACACCTTGGGAAGTGAATACGGCTGTTTGCGCCAGTTTGTCAAGCTTTGCCAATTCTACGGGAGTAATACCCGGGATACTTGCTTTCAGCCTATCCACCAAGCACATATCATCATGGCAGGAAACATAGCTGATCATCTGTGTAGGTTGTTCCGCCCACGGAGCCTTACTATAATTCACAGAGTCATTATTTACTTGCGGATGCCTGATGGCTCCTACAATACCAAACTTTATGCTCTCCTCTCCTCCCGGCAATCCAGCAAGGAAAGCACCTTGATGATTGTCATTAAACGGACCGCGTAAAGCATCACGCATTTCGTCAGAGAAAGCAGCAACACCCGGCATCTTATAAGTATTGGCTTTCATTGCCAGAGAATCTTCCGCCATCTGTGGAGCCGATGCCGCCCATCCTTCACCATATATAAATATAGTCGGATCTACAGACGTTGCCGCCTTACGGATTTCGTTCATTGTCTCGATGTCATGAATACCCATCAGGTCAAAACGGAATCCGTCAATGTGATATTCATTAATCCAATGTAATACAGACTCTATCATGTATTTACGCATCATCGGACGGTTGCTGGCAGTTTCATTGCCACAAGCCGAACCGTCTGCATACGTTCCGTCTGGTCGCTGACGGTAAAAGTATCCCGGCACTGTACGTTCAAAATTACTGTCGGATGTATTGAAAGTATGGTTATACACCACATCCAGAACAACACGGATACCTGCTTTGTGCAAAGCCTGCACCATCTGCTTGAATTCCCGGATACGAACATCCGGTTTGTAGGGGTCGGTAGAATAAGAGCCATCAGGCACATTGTAATTCTGCGGATCATATCCCCAATTATACTTGTTCTCGTCCAGCTTTGTCTCATCAACGGAGGCATAGTCATAAGACGGAAGGAGATGTACATGTGTCACCCCCAATTCTTTCAGATGGTCAATGCCGGTTGCCAGCTTGTCGGGACTTACCGTTCCTTGTTCTGTCAGTGCCAGGAACTTTCCTTTATGCTCAATGCCCGACGACGGTTCGATGGACATATCACGATGGTGCATTTCATAAAGAATCACATCGGCAGGAGAGGCCAATGCCGGACGTTTATCATCTGCCCATCCTTCGGGGTCCGTGGATTTCATGTCGATGATGGCGGCACGTTTTCCATTCACCCCTACAGCTTTGGCATTGATACCCGGAGTATCCCCCAGCCACTTATCATTGATTTTCACATTGAATGTGTAGAATTTACCCATCAAGTCCTTTTCAACTTTAGTTTTCCAAGTTCCTTCTTCAGAGGGTTCCATTGAAATAGTTTCATAGGCATGCCCTCCGTCTCCTGCTTCGAACAACATCAGGCGAACTTCATCTGCCGTAGGTGCCCACAATGTGAATTGCGTGGCAGCAGGTGTATATTCCATCTCTGTCAGACTACCCGAACGGACAGGGTAAAGTTCGTACGAAGCATACTCCGTCTTCGCGGGAGTGCAGCTTACAACCGTCGTTGCAGCCACTCCAATGATAGCAAGTTCATTCAATTTCATGATATTATTTTTAGATTCTACATTTCAATTCTTATCACTTCTTCACCTTATCCGGATTTTTGGCAATAAAGTCTTTCCAGCCATGATAGCCTTTCTCCACCGTGGGACGCCCCATCTGCAGAAAGTGACAATAGGCAGCAGCAAGCCCGTCCGTTGCATCCATAAAAGTAGGCATATCCTCTTTAGGAAAATGCAGCATACGCTGCAACATGTCTGCCACCTGTTCCTTGGATGCTTGTCCGTTTCCGGTGATGGCCATCTTTATTTTTAAAGGAGCATATTCCGTAATGGGAATATCCCTGCTCAAAGCAGCTGCCATTGCTACGCCTTGCGCACGCCCCAACTTCAACATGGACTGTACATTCTTTCCGAAGAAAGGGGCCTCAATAGCGAGCTCGTCAGGCAAATAACTCTCTATGATACTCAGTACCCGTTCATGAATATGGCGTAACTTCAGATAGTGATCTCCAAATTTGCGGAGGTCGATAATTCCCATGGCTATCATTTCCGGCTTGACACCTGCCACACGCAATACTCCATACCCCATAATGGTGGTACCAGGGTCTATACCCAATATAATTTTCTCTTTGACCGGTTGTATCACACTATTACCTCCATCAATGTAGGAAAGCCAATCACTTTATCTTTAAAGATATTCAGTAATTCCTCGTTCAGTTTCACTCCTTGCTCTTGATGCCAACGATGCAGTTTGGCAGAGTTTTCCACCTCAAACTGAACAGAATAGCAGATGCTTCCTTCTTCAATATGACTCAAGATACGGGCTATACGTGGAGCATACAATGTTCCGTTCTTTTCTACCTCGGGAAGATAGTGTTCCTGCATCCATATCAGGAAGTTTTTGTCTTCTCCTTCCTCTACATGATAAGTGGTATTATATATCAGCATAACTTATTTTTTCAAATTCTTTCGCAAACATAGCAATTATTTCAGAATAATGCATTATATTTGCACCATCAAAAACGAAAGCAAGCCTGCAAACGTTGGCAACGGGGCGTTAGCTCATCTGGCTAGAGCGCGACACTGGCAGTGTCGAGGTGATGAGTTCGAGTCTCATACGCTCCACGAATAAGGCACACAGTTATCGCTGTGTGCCTTATTTTATGCCTATATGCCTAAAACAGAGCATAACAGTTTATTTACGCCCCCACAGATTACCATTACTTCATGTGTATCTCCTATATTAGCAGGATTCTCGCTCTACTTTATCACCTTTTCAACTTAGGTGGAAAGCAGGTCATCAACCCCAATATTGCTTTGATACGGTATTTCCCGGAAAATATCTACATGAATATGCCGACCCGTTTTATATCTCAGTGACTTAAACAAGCACAAATATACCCCAAATGTTTAGTCTGCTCATTTTATTCTTATTTGCTTAGTCAGCAATATATTATCAGAAGAGCTACCAATCATAAGATTGATTCTACCGTCTTCTACAACAAATTCTTTTCGGTTCATATCCCAATATGCCAAATCTTCAACTTTAAGATTAATCTCAACTGGTACAGTTTGTCCGGCATTAATCATCTGTCTCTTAAACCCTTTTAACTGTTTAATTGGTCTCTTTACTTTAGAATCAGGATAAGAGACATAGAGTTGAACAACTTCTTCCCCCTTTACATCCCCGGTATTCTTGACATCTACTACTATTCTTAAAGTATCTTTCTTAGCAGGACTATCCGAAGATAATGTCACTTTACGATACTCAAAAGTTGTATAGCTTAGTCCATATCCAAACGGGTAAAGCGGTTTTCTCTTAGTATACATATATGTACGACCATTACGAATATCATAATCCATCATAGGTGGAAGTTCTTCTATTGATTTCACCCATGTCTGAGTAGTTCTTCCTGCAGGGTTATATCTCCCGAAAATCACATCGGCAAGCCCATTACCTAACTCTTGACTACTATTTGATATATGTACTATAGCCGGTAAATTTTCTTGTGCCCAATTAACAGCAAACGGAAAACTACTGACCAAAACCATAATTGTATTGGGATTAGCTTTATGAACCACTTTTACCAAGTCTTCCTGTTCAAGTGACAATGCCTTTCTGTCTACAGCTTCTCGACCATCACTTGGTACCGGTGAATATTTCCATTTTGTATCCGTACCATATACATGATTACCAACACATACAATTGCATAATCTGCCTTTTGAGCAGCCACATATGCTTTATCCATCTCGTTACTAGGTTCAAATAAAACCTTCACATCATCACCTAATGCATTTTTTATTCCCTGCAAAATAGTCACGTCATAAGGAGGTGTGCCACTATACCAATCTAGTAATACCTCATTAGCGCGTGGCCCAATAACTGCAATGGATTTAATTTTATTCTTATCTAATGGCAACGTTTTCTTATCGTTTTTCAATAGAACAACAGATTTAGCCGTTACAAGACGAACAAAGTTATGTATATCTTTATTCATCCATGGCCGAATAGTATCCGTAACTCCAATATGTGAGTATGGTAATCTTAATTGATCCGCATCCAACAATCCTAATCTTAATGCAACATAATAATTGCCCCTTATCAATATCAGCCTCAGTCAGTATTTTCTTTTCCAATGCCTCATAAATATATGGTTTATAAGTAGTATCAAGAATTTGCCCAACTCCTGCTTTTATAACAGCAGCAACTCCTTCAGCATGCGTTGGAAATGCTTTATGTGCAGTAACAAGCAGATTAAGTGCTCCCCAATCAGTACAGATAATGCCATTATTCCCCCATTCTTTTCTTGTCACTTCTGTCAAAATGGGATGAACAGCCATTGGTGTGCCATTCCAGCTATTATATGCTGCCATGAATGCACGTGCCCCCCCCCTCTGTTATACCTTTCCAAAAAGGGTAAGAATAATACTCGCGAAAAAGTTGCTCATCAAAATTTGAAGAAGTGAAAGAGCGCCCATCTTCATTGCTGTTTGCCAAAAAGTGTTTCATCAATGATGCTGACTTCCAGTATTTTTCATTATCTCCCTGCAGTCCTTTTACAAACGCAACAGTCATTCTTGCTGTCAAAAAGGCATCCTCACCAAAGCTTTCTTCTGTACGTCCCCATCGAGGATCACGCGCCAAGTCTGCATTAGGGGCACGCATAACCATACCACCTTTATTATACTTTCTATTTTGCGTATAATAACGTATTTCTGTTGCTTCGATATCTGCTACTTTTCGAATTAGTTCTGGGTCCCAAGTTTCACCTAACCCATATGCTTGAGGGAAAATAGTAGTAGGATATTCAATCGTAACTATCCGACTATTCACAAGATGTTTACCACCCCATCCACCAGGTCCTCCCAAGGCCATGCCATGCAGCCCCTTAGAATGCTCCGTACGCATAATTCCCAAACGCGGAACGCCAAGTTCCGTGCCTAGTGCATTAACTTTTTCATCTATTGTCATCAATGATAACAGATTATCAATACGTTCATCATCGTTCAAATTAATGTCTTGAAAAGGATAGGTGCACTGTGCCGATAAAGGAACACATAGTCCTACAAAAGCAATAAATGTCAAAATTAACTTTTTCATGTTTTTACAGAATTCAATATTATTTATTGGGGTCATTACGTCTTTTGATGCATTTCCGTCTTATTAGAACCTAAATTTGTTTTTGAAAGATTCCGCATTCAACAAGACTACAATTTTTATTCATTCAACTTATAGTAACAGTATATAGGCCATGTATGTGGATGTGAGCAATAGCCTTGGAAACCATATCGGTAGTTTGGAATAGATATCCAAAAAGCATAAAGCCCTTCACGGTAAGTGGTAGAATTTATCTCGTCAGGAGCTGTCCATTGCCCTATCCAATATTGAGGATAATTCTTAGCAAAATTAGCAAAAGAAAACTTGTGAAGCAATTTCCTTGCCTCTACCTTGTCAAAAGTGGCTACTCCCAATAAAAATGGATATTCCAACGAATACCATATACCACAATCCTCACCGTTTTTAGGATCCCAAAGTGGTTGTTCACGATTACGTATCCCTATTTTTTCACAGTCAGATATGCGTTGCTTCACATAAGAATAAATAGTCCGTTTACGCTCTGTTGACAAAGTCGGAATTTGCAACAAGTAAGCTTGTGGTTCTATGCACACATTATCTGTACCAAAACGAAGTTCAGGAGTAAGATAAGCACGTGCCGAGAAGGACCGGGAACCTAAATCCTTCATATAAGCAGTTTCCAATTGAAGACGATATTCCTCCACAGCCTTGACAAAGGTTGCCACATCCTCTCTCGATGATTTACGAAGACAGTCAATAAGTTTAGGAAATACAGCTAAAGCCATGGCTGTATTAAGATGTGACTCTGCCGACCATTCATATTTATTAGGTGAATAACGATGCAAGAAACTATCCGCCCAATCCGAATTAAGCAGACGCACTAATCCGGAAGGTCCTGTACGTATTTCATCTCGAAGATAAATAAAATATTTTTGCAACAAGAAAAGTACCTTCTCCTTCTGCTTACATTCTGCAGGATAAAGATATACCTCTTCATCAAGAAAAGCATAGTCTCCCGTTATGCGAAGATACTCTGACACAGCATTGAACATATAAAGTTGCTCATCGCTTTCCTTGTAAATAGAAGCCGGTGTATAACCAAAGCCTGAATTTCCTCTCTTAATCTCTCCATCGCTCTCGGAATGTTTCATTACATAGCGAATACACGATTTTGCCAACCGGGGATTGTAATAACATGCCCCCAAAGAAGCCTGCAAATGGTCACGATTGGCTATGTTATCACCAAAATGGTAAGAATAGACCGATCCCTGCGGAATGAATGTCTCACCGTAATATTCACTATATTTGGCCGAAGCTTCTATCATATGAGCATTCCACAACATCTCACGACGAAGCACCTCATCTTTTTCATGCGAGAGGTCAGGCAAGTATTTTTTCCACAAAGCAGCAAAAGCGCCTACAGAATCCGACTTATCAGCATCCTGCAAAAAACACTCTGCCTGATGAGACGCAGAGCTATATTTTTCTTCATCAAACAATCCTATTACTATCTGTAGAGTACGACTTTCACCGGGATCCAATGACAAACTAAATACCGACTTCAACCCATTATCCCCATTTTTATTTACGGATGAATCAACATTCTTATCACCATTGACATACATAAACACAGATGGAGGGTTTATATCATAAATATAGCGTTGATGCTTGGAGGGCAATACCAAAAAACGATTGGTACAAGCCGCTATATACGCTACAACATTCCGTCTATCTTGTCCGGTACAAATTTGTACCGGATAGCGCATTGCACGTTGCAGAGGTGAGTCAAGCTGCATATTCATGCTCACATAGTTTACTGGCATGCTCTCAGCATATTCTATCTCTATCGGTGTTGTTCCTCCATTATGCATATTAACTGAAATGAGAAAAGAAGGAGTTCCCTCATTAACATTTTCCGATGGCTTCACTGAAATAATACGAGTACATGACACTCCTTCACCCAAATCATATTCATAACGGGCAAACCCAACTCCAAAGAAACGTTGTGTCCGCTGCGGATCCGAAGCTATGGACCCAAGGCCGACTAACTCAGTAAGTTCACTTTTTCCTCTTCGCTTCAGTGACACACAAGCTGTGTTACTACCATAATTAGGTCGTTCCTCATTGAAATTTATACGCGCCCATACCCTCTGAGCTGTAATAAACTGGAATACGCCACTGACATGGGTAAATAATCCCAACCGATAATTACCCAGCAGGAAATAAGGGTCTTCGGGTAAATGAGAATCATTACCATAGTTATCAAGTGCCTGGAAAGGCAATTTGCCTTGATATTGATACATTGGAAGACCTTGGGATGTAAAATGCCATTTCCCTATCTGCTGCCCATTAACAGAAAATAAGAAAAAAGAGAGGAAAAACAATAATATATAAAAACGCTTCATTTATGTATATTTTTAACTTGTCATTTTCAAAACAATCACCACTTTACAACCAGCACCCCTTCAGGAGCCATTATGAGTTCCCCACCCATAACGGTACAACCTTCTGAAGCATAAATGGAGTAAGGGGTGTCAGAAGAAGATAATCCATTGAGCGCTATTGTACGTGCCTCAGCAGACTTGTTAATACAAATCATCAATGTCACATTCCCCGATTTCAAGGTACGCAACAATACATCGGATTGATAATCCCTAAAAGCAATAATATCAGATGTTTTGGGAAGCAATTCATACAGATAATCGGATAATGGCTTATAATTATCCGATACCCATGCCCCCAGGGCAACGTTTGACGGGCACCATATCACCTTCCCTTTGCCAAAGGAATGTATATGTACCGGTGATGTTTCACCACATATCCTACCCTCCCATAAATGTGTCGGGAAAGTATATTGTCCTACAGTAGTAGTGAAAAGATTTTCCCGAAGAATAAATTCGGAAATATTACTACCAAAAAGCTTCTCAAAAGTAAAGCCGGTATTCATTGTGTTATGCAGTTCTTCATCGAAGAAAGCGGTAAGCCCTTCAACAAACAGTGTACCTCCCCGAGCAACAAACCGCTCCAACCGCTCTTTGTAAAAAGCAGGAACAGCAATCTGATTGGAGAGGATAATGGAACGTCCTGTATAGTCAACCTGTGAAAAATCATATTCATCAATGGCTTTCAGCCCCACATTCAATCCGCGTTCTGTAAGTGCTTTGAAACAAGCTATGGATGACTTAATGACTGCACCATACATCCGCCCTTGATATTTATCCTGCTTACGCCCCATCAGATTCTCGGCCCATAAAGACTCCTTGAGATAGACCACATCAATACCGGAAGGTATGATATGGGGTGAGCAAAAGAGATCGGCATGCCTATTGATAATCGAAGCCACCTGTTTTGCCGCACGCAAACGTTCTGAAGGTTTCCCTTGGAAATCTATCATAGCCCACTCTCCTGCCTCAATACCCGAACTGCGCGGATTAAGCATCCAAAAGATCCCCCCTTTACCCTCACAGCCCAAAATCGTCCACAACCATTGGGTTATCTCATTAGCGGTAGGACATAAGGCATTTACTCCACTATAAGTATTATTTCCTCCCTGAATTTCAGTCATGAACCAAGGTAATGAGCCAGCTCCCGAACGCAACAGCTCAGACAAAGCCAACATAGCCAGTGAATATTGCGTGCGAGAAAAATAGCCAAAATGCCAAGATGGATGTGCCGAGCCTCCTAAGCTACTCAAAAAATTACGCCATACCGGAAAATTATATTCGCCATAGTTAGCAAATACCCCAGCCGGATTGACATGCACATCATGACTGTCATCATACTTCTTGATTTCTAATGCAATCCATTTCAAGAAATCTGCAGTAAAATCATGAATAAACTGCTGATCACGGACAGTCATCAACACGGGAAAGCCATTTTCTTTATAGTCACGCTCAGGATGCAATTCATCCCATTGCGACCGTGCCTTGTCAACAAAATCAGTATGGGGATAATTACCGTCAGTTCCCGGCTCATTAATAATAACCCAACCAGCCAAAGCTGGATACTTCTTATAGTGTGTGACCAATGCCTTAATAAATAATGCAAAAGCATCCTTTTGACCATCATCAGCCGGGAACTTCCAACCACCAATGTCTGTTTTTGCCGTAGCAGGAAAAAGAGTAGCATATACCTTTATCCCATATCGGGCGGCAGATTGGAAAGCCATATCGAACAATGAAAAATCCCAATGCCCATCAGATTGTTTCATATAAGACTCAAACATTCGAATACGGCACATTGTCATGCCATTCTCTGCCATAGTTTTGAACCAACCATCAATTTGAGAAGAAGTCTGTCCCGGCTCAATAAACACCTGTGCGCCTACAAATGGCACTGCATCCTTTGCCAATGGCTGGGCAAACACATCCATACTCTGCACTCCGAACAGCAGCATCAGGTATACGATCCACCATCTAACGTTCATCATAATTCCAAATTATTCGAGCTCCTTACCCCACTCAGTAGGCACATCACTCAGTTCCATTTCTATCGTTCCACCATTGGCTATTTCACCATGCTCTATTATTGCCCTATTCCAAGGCTTGCCATTTACTTTGCACGACTTTATATAGATGTTTTTGTCAGAAGCATTGGCCGTAATGACCAAAGTTTTTCCTCCAGACAAATGAATTGTAGACTTACTATAAAGCGGCGCATTAAGATAATAATAATCCTGACCTGCATTTGGGAAAATGCCCACAGAACAAAATACATACCAAGAAGCCATGGAGCCTGTATCATCATTACCCGGATAACCTGTAAGATCATATCCATTCCGCATTACATCATGTACCCAATAGGAAGACAAGTCAGGACGACCCGCATGGGTAAAAGCACGCGTGGTAAGGAAACCTGGTTCATTGGTATAATCGATCAATCCTTTTTGAAATCCATACTTCAGCCGCTCTACAAACGTATCCGCGCCTCCCATCAAAGAAATAAGTGTATCCATATCGTGTGGAGTATAATAGCTATAAGTCCATGAAGTAGCTTCATAAAAAGGAGATTTCCACGAACCGCCGTAACGTGTCGGTTCAAAGAAGACAAACTCCCCATTACAACGACGGGCATCAATAAACCCTTTATAGCCATGACTCTCAAGATCCGGATTCCATAACTGCCTCCATTGGCGGCTACGTTGCAAATATTTTTTACAATCATCCTCCAGTCCCAATTTCTGTGCCATAAGAGCAATACTATAATCGTTGTAAGCATACTCTAAAGATTGTGAAGTACTCATGACCCCCTCAGGTATCCAGCCCAGTTCTTTGTATTTGGTATAGTTATCACCCACCGTTTTATGATTGTGGTGTCCTATCCGTCTACAATCAGCATTGTGTCTCACTATACGGTAGGCCTCTTTCCAGTCTACGCCTTCCACATTCTTCAAGCAAGCTTCTGCAATAATATGATCCACGTCATTGCCTCCTTGCTCGGCCACCCGGTCACGTCCACCTATAAAACCGTCATATACCACACCGTTCTGCTTATACCGCTCTATCAAGGCCTGCAAGTTGCTACGCATCATAGGCTCATCTATCAATGTCATCAAAGGATAAGCACTGCGGAATGTATCCCAATAGGCATAATTATCGTCCCAATAAGGTTTTCCTTTCTCCCAATCAGCACGGTCAAGAGTACGGCCACTGGCCAAAGTGTAAAATCGGAACATAGCAGAATAAAACATTACATTTTGTTCCCAAGTAGCTCCTTCAATCTCAATTCTTCGGAACTTTTCTTCCCATATCTGTTTGCCCTGCTGTTCCACGTCCTCAAAACTCCACTCTGGCATTTCTTGTTCCAGCAAAGCCTCTGCCCTATCATAACCGGTAAATGAAATTGCCAGTTTAAGAAGTACTTTTTCCTTCTTGTCTGTATCAAATTTACAGTAAACACCTATATGTTTTCCTCGTGCTGAAGTATCACTTTGGATAACAGTCTGGTCGGCATATAATGAATCGCCGCACCACACTCCCACTTCAGTAGCTCTCTTATTATATTGCCCTACCATATATAAACTGTATGGACCGTTCACCCATCCGCCCCGGTAAGTAATCTTCATGCGCATTTTTCCAGTTTCCATGTCAATCTGTGCCGAGCTTTCCAACACCTTTCCATTCATGTTGCGCTCAATGTCTGTCGGAATAGCTTGCGACGCATCAAACAACAACCCTGCTTCCTCCGACTTTGGAAAGGTAAACCGATACATGGCACTGTAATGCGCCGGTGCAATCTCTACCTGCGTTTGATAGCGGTCTAGAAAAGTACTATAGTAATAGGGCCTAGTGACGTCCCCACTATGAGGCGAATCATGCCCTGCTGTATCAGCAACCAATGTTCCCACCTGTGGGGAAACCAGAAAATGACCGTATGCCCCCCATCCGGTTCCACTGACATGAAGCTGTCCGAAGCCACGAATGGGAAAATTAGGATGATAGCCATCCATTCCCCCATTGGGAGTCTGGGGCGAAGGATAAATGCTACCATAAGGTAAACGGGGGCCTATCACACAGTTATTGGCTCGCGTATCTATTACACCAATCCGAGTATCAGCATAGTTTGCCCACTCATTTATTGCATTTCCGGACCGACAGCCGCACAACCCCAACAGAGCCACACATATAGCCAAAAATCGAGTTTTCATAGTTCAAACAATTTATTCTTATTATTTTAGATTTATACTTTTCATACAGTAAGGTACTCCCTTCAAAGGTTGTCCACCTCCCACCGAGACTAAGACTTCGCCTTTCATTGGTACACGATAACCGTTTTGATTGACCAATGTCAGCTCATCAGAAGCAAGTTCAAAACAAATGCTACGACTCTCGTTCGGCTTAAGGTTGATACGCTTAAACCCTTTCAAAGAACGGATAGGCGTTTTGAAGTTATCATTTCTATTTGACACATAAAGCTGCACAACTTCATCTCCTTCCCTCTCCCCTACATTTTTCACTTCTACTTCCACTCTATAACCGTCTCCTTCTTTGCTAATATGCATTTTGTCATAAGCAAACGAAGTATAACTCAACCCGTAACCGAACGGATAACGTACACTGCCTTTAAAATAACGATAAGTACGATTGTCCATACTGTAGTCTTCAAAGTCTGGTAAATCTATCTCACTTTTATAGAAAGTCACCGGCAAACGTCCCGCCGGATTATAATCGCCAAACAACACATCGGCAATAGCCAATCCGCCCGCTTGTCCCGGATACCAGGCATTCACAATGGCTGATAAATTCTCTGCCTCCCATTCAAGAGCAACAGCACTACCGGTTAGCATAACAAATACTACCGGTTTTCCGGTGGCTTGCAGTTCTTTGAGCAAAGCCGTCTGTACAGCAGGTAAAGCTATAGTTACACGGTCTCCTCCTTTGAAGCCTTCAGCATGCACAATCATCGCCTCTCCTTCTAGTGAAGCAGAAATCCCCCCGACAAATAAAATAACATCAGCATCTTGCACTGTCTGTGCCGTTTCGCGTGCATCGGCATGCCACATACGTCCCATATCAAAGTGCAATTCACATACATCAGCATACTGCCAATATTCTATGACCACCTTATAGTTTTTCCCCTTTTTTACATCAAATGTATAATAAGAATCGCCTTTCTGAGAATCTATACAAAGTTCTCCATCAATATATAGCCGATAGCCGTCATCACCCGAAAGTGAAAAGCTAATCTGACCGTCTTGCCGAGAAGTATAATCTGCAGAGTAACGTATTGACATCTGGTTGGCGGCAATTCCATCAGCAATATATTCACCATCACCATGCTGAAAGCTGATACTCTGTTCCATTTTTGTAAACTGCGGTTTTCCCTTGAATGAAGGGTTAGTAAAATATTCGGCACGTATCCCCCGTGTCCCCTTATAAGAAAAACAATCTGCATCCCAAGCCGAACGGAACACACGATTATCCACATAGCTACATCCCGGCTCGTAAATGATTTCCACGTCACTACCCAACTTTTTTCTGAGTCCTTCCATTACTGACCATGTGTCAGTGGGAAGCCCGAAATAATTGCCTAACATCACGTTTTCAGAAAGTGCATTGGGACCAACCACAGCTATTTTCCTGATACTTTTTTTGTCCAATGGTAGCAGATTATCCTTATTCTTCAGCAGCACCACCGACTCTTGTGCCATTTTCAATGCATGAGCTTTGTGAGTCTCACATTCCAACACATCAGTAGTGATGTTGCTGTAAGGCACCATCTCAACAGGATCAAACATACCTAAACGCATGCGTATTTCAAATAAACGCTGCAATGAAACATCTATCTGTTCCTCCTTAATAAGACCTTCGGCCACCGCCAAATTCAGTGCATGGTAAGCACCATTATTGGAACATTCACAATCTGTACCATGCAACACAGCATCTGCTGCAGCACTTTGTTTGTTCGGATGAGTTTTATGCCGCATATGAAAGTGGTTGATTCCACCGCAATCTGAAGTAACATAACCTGTAAAAGCCCATTTGTTACGTAGAATGTCCATCATCAGTAAATCATTGCCACAACAAGGTTGGCCGGAAAGAGCATTATAGGCACACATTACCCCACTTACTTTAGCATCTGTCACCAGCTTCTGAAAAGCCGGTAAATAGGTATCCCACAAATCCTGATTGGAAACTTTAGCGTTAAAAAAACTTCTGTTCCACTCAGGGCCACTGTGCACCGCATAATGCTTGGCACAAGCTGATACTTTAAGATAACGAGGGTCGTTACCCTGCAAACCGTGTACAAAAGCTGCTCCCAACTGGGAAGTCAAATAAGGGTCTTCACCATAAGTTTCTTGTCCTCTTCCCCAACGGGGGTCCCGGAAGATATTTACATTAGGACTCCAAAAAGTAAGTCCCAAATAAATACCAGTCTTTCCTTTAGAAAAAGCGTCGTTGTAAATGGCCCGTCCCTCATCAGAAGCGTATTGAGCCATTCGGAACAAAGCATCTGTATTCCAAGTGGCAGCCATACCGATGGCTTGTGGAAAGGAAGTAACACGGTAGGGAGAACGGGCTACACCATGTAGACACTCATTCCACCAGTTATAAGCAGGTATGCCCAACCGATCAATAGCTGGTGCATCATTCATCATTTGGGCTATCTTCTCATCCAATGTCAGCAAAGATACGATGTTGGCAGCACGCTCTTTCGCACTTATTGAAGGATCCTGAAACAGATATTGATATTGTGCTGCTAAATTGTGGGCAACTCCCAGTATGAATGCCAATATGAATATAATCTTTTTCATAATAATTAATTAAAGAAGAGATGAAACCAATATAATGACGCTGCACGTAGGTGCCAACTTTGCAGAATGTCCTCATATAGTCCCTAGCTACTAGATACTATACCCGTTGGCGGAATTAATTCATTGCCACTACAAAATGAGCGCAATGATATTTTGATAATTTGTAGTAATTTATCAAACACACAGCAACCTTTTGTAATCTACTGATTATCAACCCCATTGAATGCACTGAATTCAGTATACGACTGAATGGCATTCACTATACGACTGAATTAGGTTCAATATACGACTGTTTCTTGTATCTGTATTGTTTGTAAAGAATACTGATTACTATTCAGCCTTTTGCTGCAGTTCGCAACCACCCAGACTTTTTTAATTCCGCCAACGGACAAACTATATAAAGAAGTAAATATATTATAAACCTGAATCGGAAAGGAAGCCACCATCAACCGGTACTGTAATACCTGTTACGAAACCAGCCTTTTCGTCATCAATCAACCAATTCATACAACCTAAAAGTTCCTTAGCCTCACCAAATTTTTTCATAGGCGTTTGACGCATAATGTTAGCACCACGTTCAGAATAGCCGCCATCAGGAGTAAGCAGCAATTTACGGCTACGATCGTTCAGAAAGAAGCCTGGTGCAATAGCATTCACACGAATATGGGCAGGAGCCAGATAAGCAGCCAGCCATTGGGTAAAATTGGAAATACCAGCCTTACTCAAGGCATAAGCCGGAATACGGGATAAAGGACGATAGGTATTCATCGAGGCAAAATTGATAATGACTCCACCGCCCTCTTCTACCATGTCTCGTGCAAACTCCTGACAAGGAATAACAGTGCCCATCACATTTACATTCATCACATCCAGAAAACGTTCCATATCAAGATTGAAGAAACCGCGTTCTGTATTGTCGGCAGTCAGTTCCACCGGTTCATAGTGATTAATGGTAGTCACCGCATCAGGCTGGTTACCACCTGCACCATTAATCAGTACATTGCAACGCCCATAAATGCGCAGTACCTCCTGACGTAACTTCTGGACTTGTTCCAGATTTTTCACATCAGCCGTCAGACATACACAAATACCTCCTTCTGCTTTTATTTGTGCCTCAGTTACTTTCAGTTTTTCTATACTACGCCCTACTAGTACAACTTTATATCCTTGTGTAGCAAGTTCAATAGCCATAGCCGAACAGAGTGTTCCACCGGCACCGGTAACAACTGCCACTTTATTTTTTGTTTCCATATTTTTCTTACTTTTAATTTGACTTTCAATCAAAGCACCAATTATAAACATTATTATACGAAATATTCTTCACTATCTCCCCCAACAATTTCATATCATTGGGGAGGTCACCCTTTTCTATTTGCCCACCAATATATCCGCAAAGTATACGACGGAAATACTCATGTCTTGAAAAGGAAAGAATACTGCGTGAATCCGTAGTCATTCCAATAAAACGGCTCAATAAACCATAACTGGACAAAGTGCGGAGATGATTTTCAATACCTTCTTTATGGTCATTATACCACCAAGCCGGACCAAACTGCAATTTTCCTGCTACACCATCACCCGTAAAAGAGCCAGTAAGTGTGGCAAAGGCGGCATTATCCGCAGGATTTAGCGTATACAGTATGGTTTTAGGCATACCGCCAACCGATTCTGCACTATCCAAAAAGTCACATAAGCTACGAATGTCACACACATTACCTATAGTAGCATATCCTCCGGCCGGCCCACATAAACTGCGTAAACGACTAGTGGTAAAACGTTCGGCACCTATATGCAGTTGCATCACCCATCCACGAGTAGCATACTCTTGCGCTAATTTAAACAGTACGAAGGAAATCAGTTTCACTTTATCAGTTGCTGCCATGTTACCATTTTGCAAGCAAACGGTGAAAATACGTGAAGCTTCATCTGCATTGGGCAAATGAAAAGCAAATCCATTGTCAAGAGCATGGTCTGCCAACCTACAACCTGCTTCACTGAATACATCAAGACGCAAGCGCAAAGCATATAGATAGTCCTCCAATGAATTGATGGAAGCGACCTGCCTCAAACGTTCCAACCATGCATTGAAACCCGGAGTCCCAAAAGCCAAAATAGAATCGGCACGCAACGAAGGCAGTACTTTTAAGTCAGTCACATGCTCAGAAGCCATACGATGCAGCGATACATCATCCAGCAGGTCATCAGAGGTACAAACAATTTCAACGTTCCATTTACGAAGAATGCCTATGGTACTGTACCCTTCCTTCTGCAACAAACTATTACAATGCTGATAAATCTCCTCAGTCGTATCAGACGCAAGCAGGTCGTCAACATTAAAAATACGTTTCAATTCCAAAGCCGTCCAATGGTAAAGCGGATTTCCGACCACATAAGGAGAAGTACGCGCCCAGACTTCATACTTTTCCTTAGATGGAGCTTTACCAGTGATACTGTATTCCGGAATACCGTTAATACGCATTGCACGATGCTTGTAAGGGTCGTGCGTCACCCAGAGTTCAGCCAAATCACTGTAACATTGATCCGTAGCCAATGCTCTTGGATCCAAATGGTTGTGATAATCTATAATGGGAAGATTCTCGACATATACATGATACAGCTCACGGGCAGCATCCGTATGCAACAAAAAATCTTCAGTCAGGAACGTAGCTTTCATTTTTAAAAGTATCCTCCATTATTAACCATTTCCACAGCCGAAAAACCCGGATGTACCCAACCGCGCATCTCTCTCTCATTTGTATTGATTTCTTCTGCACGCACCAACACATCGTAGGCAATGGCACGAGGAATAACTACCACACCGTCAATGTCACCAAAGATAACATCACCCGGTTTAATATAGACCTTACCTATACGTACGGGGATATTATAGCCCGTAATTTTAGTACGCCCCAATGAACCGTTAGAGCTACGATAACGATAGAATACCGGGAAATTCTGTGCTAATACCTTACGAGTGTCACGTAAGCCACCGTTTACGACAGCACAACGTGCGCCACGGGCAATAGCCGACGCTGTCATCACCTCCCCCCAATGGGCAGCTTCTGTCTCTTCACCGGCATCCCACACCACACAACAATTACAAGGCATATCGTCAAGCATCTTGGCACGGATTTCCATCTCTCCTCCCACTGTAGGATCAGGATTGCTGCGGACGGTAAAAGCAATACCACAAGATACCATCTCAAATTTAAGCGGCAGAATATTTATAGGTAATGCCTGATCCATAAAAGTTGCTTCACGCAGAACATCATTCACCGCTCCGGTATACAGTCTCTCATAACGGTCACAAAGTTCTGCCTCAGAAATGGGGAACTCAGCCATTTCTATCTTGTCCAATTTCTCACGAAGCTTATCAAGCTTCATTAAATTCTTATCAGCCATAAGTAAAAATATTTATTTATTATAATTGTTTCTGTGTCTGTCTCGTTCTTCCAGCAACCCCTTCAAATAACCGGTTGCAAAAATATGCCCTAACATTTCATAAGCAGGATTATCACCACCTTCACCAGCCATAATAGGTGCATGGTCGGTACGCACTATTCCATCAAAACCCACTTTCCGATAAGCTTCTATACATGCTTTCATATCAGTCATCCCTTCATCGTGAAACGTCTCTTCAAAGCAAGAGGCCGTGCCACGAATATCACGAAAATGAACAAAGAAAATCTTACCACGGCTGCCAAAGTATTCAATGACTTGCGGTATGTTTTCGCCCATAGCAGCAAAAGTGCCTTGACAGAGGGTTATTCCATTGTAATCACTAGGAAAAAGTTGCATTGCCCTATCCATATTTTCCGCACTGCGAAAAATACGGGCTATACCTTGCAACGAAGGTATAGGGGGATCATCAGGATGAAGAGCTAATTTTACTTTGCACTCCTCAGCCACAGGAAGTACCCTATCCATGAAATACTTGTAGTTATCCCAAATTTGCTCGTCGTCTAAACATCCGGCCTCGGTAAGTAACGGTGCCTTCTCTACTAAAGAATTATCAAAGCACGTCACTAATGCACCACCACGTCCTTTCTTAGAAAAGCTGGTACGATACCAACCAGACTGCGGCATGAAGTTATAGCAAAGAACGGGAATATCCAAAGCTGCCATATTACGCAATACATTCTTAAAAATTTCTATCTCCTGATCACGTCCTGGCAACCCCAACTTAATATGATAATGGGGAGGTGCCGGTTCAATAACTTCCAATTTCAAACCTGCATCGGCCAAACTCTGCTTGGCATAAAGCATCGCCTTAAAGTCCCAAGGTTTCATGTAATATCGTTCGGGAGGCAATGCTGCTACAGCATAATCTACCCCTAACTGTTTGGCAATTTGCCATTTTACACTGGGAAGTGTAGGTAAATACCACGCTATCTTCATTTTCTATTTTATTTTTTCTTGGTTTTCAGTTTATATGCCATAAATATCACTACAGCCGCCAACAAGCAAAGCCCTCCTGCCAGAAAGCCATAACATCCACCCTTTGTATCCAGAGAAGGAATACTAATTGTACAAAACAGTACTCCCGAAACCAACATGGAAAATACAAAAAGATAGAATAAGGCCCGAACATATTGTGATGAAATAACCGGCTTTTCTTCTTCATGAATAGGTGTCTCCACCAACTTGAAGAAATTCTTCTCGTCATCAGAGATTGTTTTTTTATTATGCGCCAGCGAAGGGTAATAATAAATAAGCAGGCACAAAGCTGTCTCTATCAATGTAGCCATCTCCCAAGAAACTGAAGGTAACATATTGAGGACAATACCGGCAATTACACCTACAAAAATCGTATTAATGGCTGAAGCCTTGTTGGGATAGCGTGACACTATACCCAATACCAATGGAATTCCCACAGGAATAGCCAAAATACCCGTAAAAAGCTTATTAGCCTCAAAAGCCCCACCAAAATTACGAATACCAATAGCTCCTAAAATCATAATGACTCCTACACATAAAGTTGAAATGCGTGCTACAAAAAGCAATCGTCTGGGAGTAGCTTTAGGATTCATCATACGGAAATAGACATCATTGGTCAACACCCCTGCCATCACGTTATATTCAGCATTAAGTGATGACATGGTAGCAGCAAACATGGAAGAAAACATAATACCCATAATTCCCACAGGAAGTAACATAGAAGAAACTGCCACATATGACATTTCAGGATCAGGAATAGTTGGTACTATCAGAGGCGAAGCAACAGCAGGCAACAAAAATATAGGAGTGAATATAAAGAACAGCAAACCGCTAACCAGTCCCACCTTCCTTGCTGCTGATTCATCACGTACACAATAAAACTTCTGGATAAATGTCCAGTTCTCATTGTATTTTATAATCGTCATAATAGCATACACAATCAACCATAATGGAGCACCTTTCGGCCCATTAAACCAAGTCATATTGGCAGGCAACTGTTCTTGTAAAACATCCATCCCCCCAATATAGCCAATAGTGAGGGGCAAAAGAATGCCTGTAACCAATATCAAGATAACAAATTGTACCGTGCTCATAATGGTTACCGTCCAAATACCGCCAATAATATTGAAAGCCGTTACAATAACGCCTGAAATCACAATAGCCCATTCCAACGAGAGAGGCGTAACCACAGTTATGAATACACCAATGGCATAAAGCCTCACCATATTATCCAGGAAACGCATGACCAACCCCATCCATGTCACCAACTTACGTACTGAATAGCCATAACGCTGTTCCAAATACTCTACCGGAGTAGTATGTCCTGTACGCCTCCACCTCTTGCCAAAAAATATACCTGCTATGATACAAGCAGGCACCGTGGTCCAGAACACAGTAATGGAAACCAAGCCGTATTCATAGGCAATGCCAGCATAAGCCACAAACACAAAGGTACTGAACAACCCCATAAAATTCGTAATAGTAGCCATAAGCCAAGGAATGGTCCCCCCGCCTTTAAAGTAAGAACCAACATCCTTGACCAGCCAACCAAAAGAGAGGCCGATTACCCCCATGAGCAGAATGTAGATACCCACGGCGATATAGTCTAACTGCTGAAGGTGCATCAATGTATCCATTACTTCAAAACACTTTTATCCATGACTACTATCGGAGAGTCATACACAGGAAGTCCGCGCAACGTAAAGGCATCTCCTTGTTTAGAGTAAGCCGAAACCGGTATCTCAAAAATCCATCCAGTCAGCAAGTCCACCCATATAGGTTGTGTAAAATTACATCCGGTAATCGTGACATCCTTGTATTGCATCTCATTGTCATTACGTGGAGCCTCTGTTTGGTTCCATATCAAGAAACTGTATGCTCCCTCTGCGTTTTGATAAAGGTTATGGGCAAATGACTCTTCCTCACCTCCGCAAGTCATTCTATAAGAAGTAATCCGTTGGGAGAAGTTATCAAATAACGTAGCAAAATGCTGCACCGCTTTATAAGCAGGTTTCACGCGCAACACTTTCTTCTCTCCATTGGACTGGATTAGGCCCTTCACATTGAGTTTGGCAACATATTTATTTAAGCCTGTGGGATATGCCATGTCAATGATGGAGAAAATACTTGTTTCCACCCCATGACCATGATCACCCAGCAAACGGCGTAAATCCCATTTAGCCTGTGACATTTCAGTCCAATCATAGTTATCAAGCGCTCCCCCCATATGCCCTTTCGAAGGAGCACCATTCTCACCCTGACGTAACTGAATGCCAGGGGCATATTTGTCGATGATACGACGGAAGTTCATCACAGCCTTATAAGAATTCTCCGGACGATACTCGTAACCATGGTATGAAATCCAGTGGAACAAGTTCAACTTTCCTTCTTTTTCCACTAACTTGAGACAATCCTCCAGCAACTTACCATTGAGTGTGCAGAAGGCAAAACCTGCAATACGAGCCTTAGGATCTACTTTTTTGATAATTTCAGCTGTACGGATATTCATGTCCACAATGTCCTCAGCAGGAATTTCCTCGCTCAAGTCCGGTTCATTCCATATTTCCCATTCGTGCACTTTACCCAGATAGCGTGTAGCCATAGCTTCTACCCATTTATTCCAAGCCAGCTTGGCTTCTTCAGATTTAGGCATGCCACCGCCCAGATTTATTGTACCACCACCTTGATAAATAGGATTACCGTAAGAGGTTTGCAGCCATATCTGCAAACCGCGAGACAAAGCATCATCTATGATATGGTCCAACCACGTAAAATCATATACGCCTTTCTGCTTCTCGGTTTTTGCCCATCCAGCTTGCAGACGTATTTTCTTCATGCCTAATGCCGGAAGATAAGTTTTATACTCATCATAGTTGGTATAGTCTCTGTCTAAAACTTCACATCCCACAGTAAGATTCTCCGCCTTGATATCATTTACTGTTTTGGGAATTAACTGTCCTATCGGGCGATAGTTGCCTTCCACCTTCAGCGGAAGATAGGAAACTTGTCCTTGCAGCTGTAACGCTGCAAGGCTAAGTATTCCAACAAAAAATAAAAATCTACTTTTCATGATTTTGCTATCCTAACAAGTTTTTACCTCAAATATACATTATTTCATTCATCTGCTGTCTCTTTATAACCAGGATTTTGTTTCAACTGTGGATTTAGTACCAATTCTTTAATAGGTATAGGATAGAGATAATAATGATCCAAGAACCCCTTTGGCTGTTGACGGTAAATAACATATCCTTCCTTGTTGGCACTGGCATCCGTATTAGCATATCCCTGAATATGCAGTGTATTGTCAAAATCTGCATTCTTCACATAACATCCGGTCATCTCTTTATCCAAATAAGTACCTTTCTTCCAACGGCGAAGATCATCGAAAGCAAAATTCTCGCCCAATAATTCTACCGAACGTTCACGACGGATTTCCCATAACAAAGCCGGTACTGTCTGGTCTCTATTAGGATCAAAAGCATCAGTGATTTCAGCAACTTTCATAGGAGCTACATTGACGCGCGGACGTAACTTATTGATAGTAAGGTCAGCGATTGTCTGATCGAATTTACCTAGTTCGCACATAGCTTCGGCATAGTTCAGCATAGTCTCTTCAATGCGGAAACGAGCCATATCAGTGGTATTTTGTGCATGCTTATTAACACAATCTGCTTCATTATAATACTTCCAGAACCAATATCCAAAACGACCTGTAGCAGGATTACCTCCTCCTACAGAGTAACTTCTGAAACGCGGTGCTGAGCCATTGGTGGTTGAAGCATTCCAAGCACGAGTGGGCAAGCGCTTGTGACCAGGTTCAGAAATTCTCTCCATTAAGTCAATGTTTTCAGAGAATTTCTGACAGTCCTCTTCTGTCAAAGTATAGGTGCTCATACCAAAAGTCACAGTCTCACCCGGTTGATAACGTTTCCAGTTCGTATCGTTATTACCATTTACCTTAATACGATAAGGAGGCACAATGGTGAAATATAAACGGTAGTCTCTGTTGCGGAACTCATCAAATGCCGAAGTATCTCCTTGATACAATGCGCTACTACCAATAGGCTTGCCATCACTGCACAGATAGAGGTCAACCAACGCTTTGGTTCCTTCGTACAAATTTCCGGAAGCACCTGCTTGACGGCCACCTTGATGCGTCAAGCCAGCTTGGTCGGAGTACTCAAAATAAAGTAATACACCCGGCATACCGGCAAGGCTTTCCGAGGTAAAAAGAAGTTCATAACTGTCAGCCACATTAGGAACCGCATCAATCAGTTTCTTGGAATAATCGGCACAAGCTTGCAGATATTTTTCAGCATTGTTCAAACCATGATACTTCCTCCATGTTCCTTCAAAAAGTGCAAAACGAGAAATCAATGCCTGCACCACCTTCTGATTAATGGTATTATTGCCATCGCCTGCAGGCTTGATATTCTTCTCTGCCTCTTCCAAGTCCCGCAAGATATTAGCAGCCACTTCGTCACGAGGAGTACGCGGTCCATACAACACATCAGTATCATTTTCACCGATTACGTTTTCAATCCAAGGGACATCACCATACTTAGACATCAACTGGAAATAGCGTAGAGAACGGAAAAAGAGCCCCACACTGCGCCAGTGGGCCTTATCTTGAGAGTCCATTTCAGATCCATCAATATTGTCCAGCATCGTGTTGACCCGGCGGATATAATCAAAATTCCATTCTGAATTCTTAGTAGCTTCTGTCACATTCTGGTAAGCCCAGACATTATTGTTTGATGAATTATTGTTCACCATTAAATGAGACTCAATATCTTTGTTCCAAGCATCTTCTGCACCGGCATGAAAAATTTCGTAAAGCCCCCAACTATATGTTTGAAAGTTGGCGTAGGTCTTAAAAGAGGTGGTAGTGGTCAATTTATCTTTGGGCTCTATATTAAAAAAGTCGTTACAAGAGATTAGCATGACACTACACAATAAGAATAATATGCAAGTATTCTTTTTCATATCCTTTATTGATTTAATGAATTAAAATGAAATATTGACTCCGAACGTAAATTTACGCATCATCGGATAACTCAGACCTCCTTGGCTTACACCATCAGCACTTCCACGAGATTTACTGTCAGGATGTGTACCATCAGGCATATGGTTGAATGAAAGGAGGTTTTCACCACTGACAAATACGGACATGGAACCGACACCGACCTTCTTCAACAGCATTTGCGGAATGCTATAAGAAAGGACTACACTCTTAAGGTCCAGATAAGATGCATCAAACAAATAACGAGTCTGCACCTGTGAATTAGCCGTAGTGTTAGCCCCATAAGTCGATTCATAACGACGAGCATAGAATGCATTCTGATTGTCTGGTGTCCAGTAATTCAGCAGGTGCTTATAGAACGAATGTTCGAAGCCACCACTGGCAAAAGGAGAGGTAAAACTGTTCCAGAGCCAAAGGTCACGCTTACCAACACCCTGCAACAAGAAAGACAAATCAAAACCCTTCCAAGAAATATGACCATTGATACCATATGTATAACGAGGGGTGGTATTACCAATAACACGACGTGAACCGGGATTGTCAGCTGTATTGTCCGACTTCCAAATTAAGCCATTTTCATCGGCATATTTGAACAATATATCACCCGGATTCGGGTTACAGCCCTCATAGCGAGGAATGCCTTCTTTCAATGTTCCACCAGACAGTACACCATCGGCAGTCTCCTTAAGGGTTCCTTCCACAAAGTCGTCCACTGTGTAAAAGCGATCTGTTACATATCCCCAAATTTCACCCAATTCCTTTCCTTCGTAATAATCCATTGCCAAACTCTTAGTCGGGTTGTTATACTTAGTAATCTTGGATTTAGCATCACTAAGATTAAGCCCTATTCCATAGGAAACCTCACCAATTCGGTCGTGCCAACTCAACTGAAGTTCCCAACCATTGGTACGCATATTGGCTGCATTCTGCAAAGGAGAAGAGGCACCCAATGTAACCGGATAGTCGGCACCGGGTCCCAACATATCCAACGTCTCACGTTGAAAGACATCGAAACTACCCGTAAAACGATTGTTAAAAAAGCCCCAATCAAGACCGATGTTAATAGTACGCACCTCTTCCCAAGTAAAATTGGCACGAACCAAAGTAGGTGTTTTGAGGGTAAGAGGTTTGTCTTCACCAATTCCCCAATTGGCCTTTACCGATGTCATGGTGGGGAGGTACTGATAGGCTGAAATGTTCTGATTACCGATACTACCCCAAGAGGCTCTTAACTTCAAATTGGAGAGGAACTTCACATCTTTCAAGAACGCCTCTTGATCCATACGCCAACCGGCAGAGAATGAGGGGAAAAAGCCAAATCGATTATTTTCGGGGAACTTGGAAGAGCCGTCATAACGACCGGAAGCCTCAAAAAGATAGCGGTCTTTATAAGAGTAATTTAAACGATAGAAGGTTCCGAAAAGAGCACTCTCGTCATAAGCATCACTAACATTGGGTACATTGGTAGACAAACTCAATGAAGGCATTTCGTCATTAATCATATTACTACGTGAAGCTGAAAGATTCTCGTTGTAGTATTTCTCCATATTCAAACCCGCCATTACGGTAAACTCGTGTTCACTAATCTTCTTATTATATGTTGCAAATAGATTCAATGCATTATAATCGGTATTAGACTTTTGAAAACGGTAAGTCGAGTAAGGTTCATTAGCCGGCAATATTGTATTATCGCGCCCATCGGCAAAATCATCGATTCTTTTGTTGAATTCCTTTTGGGTATAGAACGTCTTGTTAATGGAATATTCTCCTGTTACAGTAAGTCCCTTAAGCGGTTTCAAAATCAAACGTCCCAAAATGTTAAGACGATCATAGTTAGACTCGGTAGGAACAGTACTTTCAATCATATGAGCAGGGGTGATATAACGATAATACTTACCATTGATTTCAGTTCCACCTGTAGGTTCGAATGAAGCTGTTTTTACAGCTTGTGCCCAGACATCACGACTATTAAATTTCAAACGATAAGGATCTTGTTTATCACTGTGTGTGTATAGAGCTGTTAATTCAGCAGTCAACCAAGGAGTTACATCTGTACCGATGAAAGATGAAATATTATAACGCTTGTAACTATCCTTATCGGTTACAAGTACACCATCTTGATCGAGGTAACTGGCTGAGAGGCGATATCTGGTACTCTTTGAACCACCGGAGACAGCCATATCATAAATTTGTTGGAAACCGGTTGACATCAAATCATCTGTTACATCGGTAGCTTTTAAAAGATAATGAGCACCATCTATATCTACATAGCCATCAGGATACTGTGAAGGATCGGCTTCGTACTGTTTCAAAAGTTTCTCCCATTCTACCAAAGACTGACCACCAGTGTAGGTTTCGATATTGGCAGCCAGCATTGCCTGAATAGTTTCCAAAGGAGTGGCACGTTCGGCCATACTTTGCGGATTGGACAAAGAAAGTTTTGCAGAGAAGGTTACACTAGGTTTCCGTTCTTTGGCAGATTTCTTGGTCGTAATCAAAACAACACCGAATGCCGCACGCGCGCCATAAATAGCCGCAGCCGAAGCATCCTTCAGCACAGATACGGACTCAATGTCATTAGGGTTCAACGAAGAGATATCAATGGCAATACCATCCACCAGAATCAGCGGATCACCTCCATTAATGCTGGAAGTACCACGAATTTTGAAGTCATAGCCCGAGCCCGGTTCACCCGAGTTACCCGAGAGTGTCAATCCCGGCACGTTACCCATCAAGGCATCGGCGATGGAGTTCACCGGACGATTAGCGGCAATTTCATCCATCTTCACCTGGCTTACAGAACCGGTAAGATTTACTTTCTTCTGCGTACCATATCCTACCACCACCACTTCATCAAGCGTTTCAGAGTCTTCAGCCATAGCTACCTGCAAGTTTTTGCGTCCCTCAATTGCTATTTCTTGAGTGGCATAACCTATATAAGAAAAGATAAGAGTAGAAGATGCCGGAACATCCAACTTAAAATTTCCATCTAAATCAGAGATAGTTCCCACTGTCGTGTTTCCTTTCAAAACCACACTTACACCTATTAACGGTTCGTTCGTCCTGGCATCTTTCACATGCCCCGTCAAAACATTCTGCGCACTTATCGCCATCGGCAACACGAGCAGAATCAGAAATGCTATACAAACATGTTTCAACATAGTAATTAAATTAATTAGAAAATTACAATTTTATATTATAGCGCTATTGTTTTACAATACAAAAATAGATAAGAAAATAATAATTGCAAAATTATTATTTAAAAAATCGCACAATTGTGTTATAAAACATAAAATAAAGGAAAACAAAGAGCTAAAAGCTATTTTCATCTCAATAAAATATTCTTTCTATTCTAAAAAGTTGGCAGTTTAGACTTTATTTACTAATTTTGCATTATAAAATTAAAAAACAAACAATGTATTAAATATACATATTAACATAAAAACACAATTTATCAATATGATACAAGTTATTAATAGAGCACTCAATATTTTAGAAATTATAGCTCATGACCACAACAAAGAGTGGGGATTGTCTGAGATAGCCAACGAACTGGAACTGAACCACGGTACTTGTGCTAACATTCTCAAGACGCTTGTTCAACGAGGCTATGTAGAGCAAATGGGATTGAAGAAAGGATATAAGCTGGGGTATATGGCCTATCAACTCACGGCTTCCAATGAATACAACGTACAATTAATCAATGCTACCAAAGTACTCATTGACAGCTTGGCAAATAAACTTAACGAAACAGTCATTCTATCACATATCAAGAACGGGAAACGAATCATCGTGTACGAAGCGCTATGTAACCAGGAAATCCAGATACGTACCACACCCGAATCAACAGCTTACAGGGCCACTACCGGCAGAATGATTTTAGCTCACTATTCTCCAAAAGAGCTAAAAGATTTTATCAGTATCGCAGGACTGCCAACGCCAGAAGATTGGCCCGAAATTACGAATGAAACAGAATTGATACAGTCCCTCAATGATACACGAAAGAAAAACATTGAGATTACCTGGAATAGCAATCATGTTGTGGGATTAGCTACACCTATATTTAAAAAGAACAAGATATTAGCCAGCTTGGGAGTCTATTTACCCGATATCCGTTTTTCAAAAGCAGAACGTAATCTTATAGTAAAGGAAATGCTTCAAACTACCGAACAAATTAATAATAAGATAAATAGCAACCAATTCTAAACAGGTAACTACCTAAACGCGAAAAAAACGTTTCAAGGCTACGGATGTGTATTCCAAGCCTTGAAACGCCTATTTCAAGGCTTGGAATGTCTGTCCCAAAGCTTGGGATAGAGTTTTTTCCCTATTCATGGATTTCTTATGTTAACAAGATTCTTTATTCAATTATCCTTGTTCATATTATATTTGCAATTGTTCACATAAATATCATCCATAAATATGTTATCAACCTTTTCAATGCCAAAAGGCTTTCTTACTTCTTCGACAGAATGATAAACATGAATTCCACGAAAAAAAATGCCATCAATATTCTTTAAATAAAAAGCAGAAAACGGAATCTTAGTACCAAATGTTATCCGATTTTCAGGATATCCTTTGGCATTTTCAACTACTAACACCGGATAATCCTCCATCCTCTCCTTATTCACTGCTATCGGAATATGTATACAGATATCAGACAAATATATATTTCTTATCCGGCTATCATCAATGCCCGCTATTACAGACGGAATAACACTACGTACATTCGCCTGAATATTACTCAACGTGATATTCTTCATCACAGACGGCTTGCCAGCAGCATTTACAGCCCGTTTACCCACCCGAATAAAAAATGGGCTGAGCACATCATTCATTATAATATTAGAAAATTTGACATCTTCAACAATACCGCCGTCTACTCCCATAACTACAATACCTGTATTGACACTTGCCAGATTCGGGTTTAATACGACATCTGAAGGCATATCCCAATGCCGAAATCCATTTTCATTTGTACGGTTAATCACACAATTCGTTACTGTAATATTCCTAAAACCACCACGCGATCCCGTACCCAACTTAATTCCATTACAGATAGAAGATACAATACAATTTTGCACGACTATATTTTCACACAACTTATCGGCATATTCGCTCTTAAGGCACAAAGCATCATCTTCTGACTCAATGACACAATCGGACACCAGCACATTTTTAGCATCAATATCCAATCCGTCATTATTCCAATTCACCAAGCTCTTAATGTGCAGTCTTTCCAAGAAAACATCCACACAACCTGATAAAGAAACAACGATTTCGGCAGCATTGGATATTGTTACCCCACTTAATGTTATACGAGAACTATTCAAAAAACAGACATTTTTTGGACGTCCAGCCTTATTTATACCTAACTGAAATACAAATGAACTGCCAGCCCCATTAATGATTCCTTCACCACATATCCCCGCATTATGTATATTGTCTGCAATAATAAGGCTTTTCACAGTCGAAACATAACTCTCTCGTTGCGCAATTGTTCCAATTTTTTTATATGCAGAAATATCATAATCCGGATAATCCAATGGATTATCACTACCCTGAAGTATAGCACCAGGCATTAGTTCCAAAAACACATTAGATCTCAAATAGAGTGTACCTATGCAAAATTCTCCTGCAGGAACAATCACTTTCCCCCCCTCCCCCACGATGACAAGAGTCAATAGCAGCCTGAATATAACTGGTATTCAAAAACTTTCCAGAGACAGCACCAAAATCAATGATTTCATAAGAAGCAGCACTTATAAAAAGAGCCGATTGACACAATAATACAACAAATAAGCAAATCAATCTCATAATATCAACCTTTCATTTAAAGTCCAAACAAAGTTAAGCAGCTCATCATTTATTAATCATGAGTTCACATCAGGATATTAAAAGGAAGCCAACTCACTAAGAAGCGATTTTACCAACAAGAAGTAGTTTGACGACACACAGTAATGTTATCTAAAAAAGCGATTATCCATCCCTTTTTGTATCACTGATATTCTATGATATAGCCCAAAGCAAGAATTTCACAGTAAAAACAAACATCCTACAACAGACACAACAAAAGACAACAAGCCTCTTTATCAGTCAAACTATTGATGAAAATTATAAATTTTCAGAGCTGACATCAAAGCCGTAAACGTGAATTATATTCCACTATCCATCTTTTCCAATTTTAAAGTAAAAACTTTTACCTATGATTAAACTCATCAACAGCCTGATAAAAAGCTTCAATATTCTCAAAAGGAATATCAGGGGGAGTATCACACCCACTTGATATCACAAAATTAGGAAATTTGCGTGTTTTTTCCAGTAAATTATCAGTAACTCTGAAAACATCTTCGGGCGAAGACATCTTGAATACCTCCACCGGGTCGACATTCCCCATTACCAACAAATTGACAGGGCATGCATTCAGAGCCTCAACCATGTCAGCACGGTTGCCGAAATGCAACCCTTTAGCCCCTGTACTTATCATGGCAGGAGTACAATGTCCCGTGTTTCCACAGTTATGAAGCACTACTGCAAAATTATCGTCTTGCACAGCATCAATAATACGCTTTATAAATATCGAAGAATAATTATAACAGTCCTCATTGGAGAGTAGTCCTGCTGCAGGCTCAGCCAGAACCACACCGGCGACACCGGTTTCTTTTATGGCTTTACAGTAGCCAAGCAGGAATTGGGTGCATTTTTCTATAAGCAGGGTCACAGTCTCGGGCTCTGTATAAATGGCCATCATAATTTCGGTCATGTCATAGAGGCGACCCGCCAATGAATATGGACCGATACAGCCGGCAAACACAGGCTTATCAATATTAGCCGCAGCCAATGCATCGGCCTTCAGATACTGAGGTACGCGAGCCTTGGCAAGAGACGGGACTTCAAGCCTGTTCACATCATCGAAATTTGAAAGCAATCGGGTAGAAACGGTAGGGACTTCATTCTCAGACATTCTCAATTCAGCCCCAAAAGCCTCCGCTTCCACGGTGAGATCCATAATCGTGGTACATGCAACCGCATTAGGAAAACTCTCATTAAATGCCTTTATAGCCTGAAAATGAATATCACCATCGGTTACCGCATCAATTACTTTTTTGCCAATAAGCTCAATGCCAGGATGCGTCATAATCGGCATTGACTTACGTTCGGGATTCGAAATTATATCTTTAATCCATTGTGTTACGTTCATATCCAATTACTTTTGCTGATTAATCTGTTTCGGTTTTTATAACAATCGGATTTGTTGCACAGTTCACATCCATACTTTTGTTTCCTTATGCCAGAACCCACAGCAACCACAGCGCTGACTGACTTTATGGGAGACATAAGCGACGATTCACTAAGACATATGCCGCATGGAGCATCCGGAAGCAGCGAAAACAAAAGTTGCTGCTGTGACACATGCCATCCGCAATAACCGGGGCTGTAAGGGAAACTCACACCATACCCTTGGCAGGAGGCTGCCTCTTCAATCTTTTGGCAAGTACAAGCTGCCACCGACTCGGCAATGGCAGAACCGATTGAATCCAACAGGAATTCTTTGTAGATGTCTCCGGAGTCCTTTACCTCAAACTGCATTTTTTGAAACTCATGCCCTGCAGTAGCAACCATCACGGCATAGTATTCAGCCTCTGCAAGATAAGGGGTTATGACAGCTCCCGTATGAAATTCCAGCCCATCAATGTTTATGTGGTTTTTACGAGCCGGATTGGACTTGTAGAAAGAAAACATGCATCTGGGTTTTATTATTTTAGAAATCTCGTACTTCAACCCTTCAAGGCTGTCAATCATATCATTGTCAGGGACATACCCTCGCCCCATTGACAAGTAGATGTCATCTGGATTAAGCACAAGGTCGTCCCAGACCAACTCATATTCGCAAATATCCCTATCAGTCATAAGAGTCCGATTATTTGCTGTCAATGAGTTCTTTCGCCTTTGCCACGGCAGCATTGGCATTACTTGTATAGGCGTCTGCACCTATTACCTTGGCAAATGTGTCATTGACCGGAGCACCTCCCACCATAATCTTGACCTTGTCTCTGAAACCGGCTGATTCGATGGCAGCAATGACCTCTTTCATATAATTCATCGTGGTGGTAAGCAGGGCAGACATACATACGATATCAACATTATTCTCTTGTATTGATTGTACAAATTTGTCGCTATCCACATCAACTCCAAGATTAATCACTTCAAAGCCACAGCCCTCAAACATCGAAGCCACCAAGTTTTTGCCAATGTCATGAAGGTCACCCTTGACCGTGCCGATGGCTATTTTCCCAAGGTACACGGTTGGATCGCCTTTGAGCAGAGGTTTTAATATGTCAAGCGCACCACGCATGGCGCGCGCACTGATCAGTAGATTGGGCACAAACACCTTACCTTCTTCAAAACGACGGCCTATTTCCTCCATCGCTTTGACCATGTAATCATTGATTATCACATTCGGACTGAGGCCTTCGGCTACAGCCTTTTTGGTGATTTCTACAGCAGGGGCCAACTTCCCTGCCAGAATTGCCTCATATAATTCATTCAGATTTTCCATTGTTTTTCTTGTTTATTTTGTACGTAATTCTTTTAATGCATCAAAAACTGCAACGATATTTTCAACCGGCACATTGGCTTGTACATTATGAACCGAATTGAACACAAAACCACCGTCTTTTCCGAAGATTTCGCATTGCCCTATCACATGGCGACGTACTTCATCCGGCGTACCGTAAGGAAGAACTCGCTGTGTGTCAACACCACCTCCCCAGAACGTGAGTTGTTGTCCGAACTCGTCTTTAAGACGCTGTGAATCCATGTCTTTCGCATTTATTTGAACCGGGTTGATAATATCAAAGCCCGCCTTGATGATACCGGGAAGTATGGGTACCATGGCACCACACGAATGCTTCATCGTCTTCCAAGTCGTATTCTTGTGTATCCAGTCATTAAGCTTGCGGTAATGGGGCTGCCAGAGCTCCATAAAGACATCCAGTGAGCAGAACTGCCCTTCCTGCGTGCCGAAATCTGTACCACATGTGAACACAACGTCCACTTTGCTGCCCAAGGCGTTCCACAATTTGGAGTAATTTTCGATAGCCAAATCAATTTCTCTTTCAAACACTTCATGGATATAGTCTTGCCTGATCAGTGTGGACATGTACCATTCAGAAATGCTACGGATGCCTTTGGGATTCTTAAGTCCCATAGCAGGCAGCAGACCGACATCGCCAAGAGCAGCTCCACCGAAGCTGGCAACAACGGCACGGCCTGTCGCGGCAGCCTTGTCAACACTCTGTTTATAATGCACTATATCGGCATCCGTCAAAACAGAGAACTCTTCAAGGTTATCTTCCGGATTCAAGTTGTCATCGTCTATCGGCATCTGCCGTTCTATGGCGTTGATGAAATAACAGCCATCGGGCATCACACCGCTGGGGGGACAACTCCTATCACCTTGGGCATACATATAGACATCCCCTCTCTCATTTTTATCAAAGTCAAGACCTACGGGAACCAGAACTTTCTGTCCCCAAGGAGTCACTTGCTCATGCAGGTCGGTATTGTCAAGTCCAAAGCTGTCCTTAGAGCCACCTACACCAATACAGTCAATTCCGAGCTTATCAGCAAGTTCCTCATCTATCTCGCCAAGCATTTGGAATGTGTCAATTACTTTCACTGGCCTTTGCTCCAACCCATAGTGTGAGCGGAGAGCCTCTACGATGTAGCAATGAATGCCACTGACTGCAGTAGAGCCAAAGTCTACTGGCACGCAGTCGGAATTTTCATGGTTGAGTGCCTTCAGCACCCTTTCTCTTGATTTATTCATGACGTTTAATACAAGTACTCACTAAAAAGTGAGCGTTTAAAAATTTTCTCAACTCGATTCACTAAAATTATTTCATTCTTTATCACCTTTTAAATGAACCTATAAATAGTTACACACAACAATCTTATCTACAAGCGATACACCAAAGATTTGAGGACCTCACATATCAGATGCTCTTAACTTAATTTGCTAAAACATCTATTTTCTTGCTTTTCAAATAGCCCTCAATTTCAATCAACTTTTGGTTAAAATAACTACAATCAGGATTTACAACAAAATCCCGGACTATATCTTTTTCATTTGCTTTGCTAAGCTGTCCTTTCAAATCAAGCAACTGTAAGAAAGCCTCATTATATTCCATCAAGCTTGCATTAGCTTGATTCAGTTCCTCTTTCGCACGTTCCAACTGTTTTTCCACATTATCATTCCAGCCTTTCATTTTGAAAATGGTCAAGGCATCATTTAGATACCAATTAAACTTACCAGTAAAAACCCGAATCGCATAATAAGCCGCTGTCAGACGTATAGTTGTATAAAATTGAGAACTATATAGTTTATTTTGCATTGACAACAACTCCTCATTCATTCGTCTGATTACCACAATGCTTTTTTCAGCATCGTCCAGTTTTTCCATATTTTTTTCTTCAGCCCAAAGCAGGAAACCGAAATAATCCGGATGGGTTTTCTGATTATATCTCCCCCATTGCACTGGACTACGAAGTTCTGAAGCAGAATTCAGTAAAGAGTCAAGAGAAATGTATGGCAACACATATTCCAAACAAGTAAACCTATTAAAGATTTCATTTAACTTCTCACCGTTTTTTTCACCAAAAAGAGCGGAAAAATTCTGAAAATTATCTTCGTCCCATCTTTTCTCATCTTTGCGCCATTGCCATCTCAACAGTTGGTAGGTATTGTACCAATAAAGATATTGAGTAGTATTCAATGTGGTCAGATGACCAATTGTATGCTCTTTAGGAAGCGTACTGAAATGCTCACTTCTTCTCCGCAAAATAGATGGTTTCAACAACGGAATGTCAGTTCCACAAAGGAAAGCGACCTCGGCAATATGAAAAGCTTTAATGGACGTGTCCTCCACTTTATTTCTCTGAGCGATTTTATCATACAGGCCTTGAAATTGTTTCCATCCAGTCTGCTGATATGTATGCATGCTAAAAATAGCATTTTGAGGCAGGTTATCAATCAAGTAGTCCGTTTCAAAAGGATTATCCGCACGGATTGAATGCGTAGAAGTTACAAAACCAAGAGGCAAATCCCCCAAACCGACACTTTCAAATTTTTTCGAAATATAATTCAAATCCCGTATCATCATTCTACTTGACGGGATACCGGAATGAAGTACACAAGGGACCCCCTTCTCTTTAGAAGCCCAAGTGTTTTCTCCATAACCAACCAATACACCAATGTAATTTTGAGGATTATTCAATTTCATGTTGGCAAAATTAATATCTGCCAATTGGAAATACTCTTTAGTTTGTGGACAGATGGCACGTTTCCATTCAGCATCCTCTACAGATCTTCCTTTATCATCCAAGCAAATCTTCCTTTTCCAATCTCCCCCGGTAACAAGGTCTTCATTGGAAGCCCAGCCTAAACCTAAAATTTGCTTGATTCCCCTGAAAGCATAATAGTCGCTCAACGAATCAGGGAACTGACCTGAAATATTTTCATGTGAAAACACATCGTCAAACCAAAGAATAGCGTTTTGCTTATTCTTGACCATCCAATCGCACAACTTACGAAACCACTCCCAGTCTCTGTTTACGAAATGAGCATTAATATCACAAAAAGTCGTCAGTCCACGGCTATCGTAGTTATAATGCCAAGGATATAAACCACGCCATTTATAATCAGGTCTTTGAATTCCCGTATTGATCAGTTCTACCGAAAAGTCCTGTTGCATACTGGTATAATCAATTTCCGGCTTCAGATACTTTACACCAAGAAAACGTTCTGCAAAATCATAAACCGCATATTGCCTTCCCCAACTATCAGCCCCCTCCAAAAAATAGATATTACAAGATGCATCATCTTTACGGACAAAACTTGTAATACAAAAACTATTCCATTCAGTGGGAGGAGCGCCAACTCCATATTGCCTGCATAATTGGCCAATAGCTGTATCGTCTCTGTCGACTATTACTATAACATTACCTACCGGCTTCTCTTTACTGTCAGTATCAGACAGTATGACTTTTGAAAACGGAATAGTATTCGTAATATAAGATTTAAGATCTGAAATAGGGATATTCAAGGTGTCAGATACTGCTGTACTATACAAAACAGTAAAAACATATTTTTCTGTTCGAGCATATATTGTTTCTCCCCACAATACAAGAATAAGAAATACAAAAATGTTTTTCATCTTTACATATAAATAATTAATTATAAACAATTTACACCATCCAATATCTGCATTTCAGAGTACGGAGAAGAAATCTGCATCCACACATTCATCAAAAAAGTAGCTTCTTCATTATACTCAGAAACCAAACAAGTTTATTATGGTATTGGAAATGTCTTACCATCTACAACAACTTCCCTTTCTGAAATCCTTATTGCCGGTGCTTTGTCTCCTGAACGTTTGGGATAAAGCACCGTTGTTACAGCAAAACGGTTTGTTTTTGCCTTCCAGTCCAGTTCAATGGCACTGCCCAATTTCCCTTGTCTTGGCCCGTTCTCATCATAATCACGCCCCAAAGGAGCATGCATATAGCCATCATTCCTATGTAATTCCATCTCTGAATTACCTGTTACAGCAATGTAAAGGTCTGCTGTCGGACGCTGAACCTTAACAGCTTGAGAATTGCCGGACACCACAGTTTTTTCATCACGGTTAAAAAAGTGAAGGCGATAGTCGTACATATGCTCTTTACCATCATTCGGATTCATTACATCACTAATAATGAAAAATCCCCCTTCTGGAATAAAACGAATTGTACGAGACGCCTCTTTCATATCAATATGATAAGCATTATTGGCCTCACTGCGTACAATGGCTCCCCCATCCTGCATATGTTCCAGTTTCATAAGAGCAGCATGAGGGTACCCCTTAACCCATACCTGACGGTTGTCCCAACGCCCTTCTTTGCATGAAGGATTACGAGGAGATTTCTGATTCATACCGTCTATCGTAATAGTATTACTTGCACGTGTACAGATATCGTATTCATTGTAAATACGGCTACGGTATGAAGCAGACCCTGGCGTTACAATGAAATATTCACCAAAGGCAGCAAAGGCAATAGAATGAAGTTCGGGACGTGCATGTGAGTATTCCACCCTACTACCAAGGTCCCCGAATTTCATTCCCAACACGATGCCTTCATCCGACCAGCCATCACGAATGAACAAGTCACCGCTATCAAATGCCCGTACATTAGGTAAACCTGCTTCCGATGGACTAATCGGAGCCACCACTGCATTGTTGAACTTTGCTGCAAACAAGACACCGTCAAAAGAATTTCTACTCTTGTACTTTTTACGTATCCAAGAAGCTATGCCGTCGTGATATATATATTTTGCTAAAAGGCTTGGCTTATCCTCACTAGCAGCTTCGTTCCCGTATCCGTTATCACCATAGCTAATACGTATATATCCCGGTGTCCCGTCTTCACCGACATCAAAAATATGTCCGTAAATTCTCCATGTCATACTCTCCCTGAGATTGGCACTTCCAAAGAGTTCCTGAATTTCGGCAGGGGTCATTAGAAGTACAGAATTGAAAAGTTCACCTATGGGATAAGCAAAATAACCATATCCTTCCGAATAACTACCATCAGGTTCAATCGTTCTGTCAATATAATATTTAAGCCCGGCAAGTGCGCGTTTCCTGCCTTTATCATCATCGAAATACGTAGCGGAGTGCAACAGACCACAACTAATGACTGCTGTCCAGTTATTGGGGCTAAAGTGTTCAAGCCAGTTGTATGTCGTCACATGTCCTTTCTCGCGCCATGCCGTTTCAACCATTTCAAACTCAGCGTCTGTCATATCCCTCTTTACGGCAGGAATGGCATAACAGAGCATCTTGTTAAGACCTGCGGTTTCAAGGGCACCTGCAGGGTGCTTAGGATTATAGCCGCGAAGTTCGGCATGAACCCAGAATTCGTAAGGTAATCCAGCCATCTTGTAAAGATGGCTACGAATAAAGGTAGAGAGTAGCTGATTGCCGGTAAAGACATACACAATAGACAAATTCTTCAGAGTGGAAAGAGTATAAACATATCTTGAACTTCCAAAACTACTAAGTACAGCGGCTTCAGCCCCAACAAAGCCTCTGATATCCCACGAAGATATCACCTGTACCGCCTGCCTTTGAAGTTCTCGCCAAGATTCCATCCCGTCACTGTCATCTTTGTAAAATTTATACAAGGCATGAAGTTCCTTATTACTAACAATAAACAAGCCATCAGGGTAACAATCCAGGTACTTGTCGGTAAGTTCAAGATCATCTATAGTGATCTCTGTAGAGTAATCCGGACAAGGTATCGAGAAATCTGTATATTTCGGGAATTGCTCCAACGTCTGCTGTGCAAGGGACGGCAATGCCATTGCAGCAATAATAAAAAACAGTATGTTCCTAATCATATTAGATTCCAATTATACAATAATTTATCTTGCATATAATTTATTCAACTCAGCCCATGACGTATTTGTAACGACACTGTTCCAATAAGCAGTAGTGCCTCTAAAACGACTGTCATACATCTGTCCGGACCAACCCGCTCCTACATAATAAACAACCGGTTCATTGCTACGAACTTTGAGGAGCATAACCTCATTAGAGCCAATTTTTCTAATATCCATAACTGCCGACGGATCGGCTACAATAGCAGAATGAAGCGTAAGAGAAGTCATTTCCTCGTTATCCAGATTATAAGCCACAGAACCTTCGGGTACAGCAATTTCCTCAACCACACTGACAAGTCCCTTATCTTTCCGGACTTTGACTTCTTCATTTCCAAAAGTCGACAACCCGACGGCAAGCACCAAATCCTCTCCATTGCTACTTTCAACGGTTTGTGTAACTTTGTAGTAATTTGTCCCTAATACCATTTCTATACGTTTAGTGTCGTAAACAGTCACCCCACCAACTTCAAATGGTTGATATTGCAGCACGAAGTCTATGTGAGCATTATCGTTATGATTAATGCGATAATTTGCATATGTTTGAGATGGGATTAGCCTGCCATCTGCATAAATGGCACTTCCCCCCAAGCCGCAATTCTTGCCAACGGTATAAAAATCACATCCTTCGCCATAATCACGATGGTATGAACGGCCTTCGGAATCATTCCTATACCAACTGTCAATGATGGAATAATCAACGGACTTTGCCCAATAATCTACCCCACTCATACTTTTATCGCCTATGAGCCGAGAGTATACACGAAATGCCACTCTGTCATTCTCCCAAGCTATATCTTCCTTACGTTCTTTTACGAAACGCACATAAGTCCTTGGCCTATCAACTCCATTGGCGCTACCGAGCGGAGAATCAAGAATGACTTCCTTAAATCCCAACCGGAGTGCTTGAGCAAGGGCAAATACAACTGGGCCGAACGCGTGCGGCTCATTGAAATAATAATGACGCAATTTATATGCTTCCTTAGACCCATTGCCAGGAGCAAGATTACTCATGCAGGTATGTCCTACCGAACCATCTGCATCAATGTAAGACAAAAGAGCTTTAAGCCCTTTCTCAAACTGGGGGAGGTACCTCCTGCTCAGGACATTGTTCTCTATAGCAGCCCCAATTCCTGCCAGCACAAGAGCACTACCCGAGGTCTCAACATAAGAGTTAAAATCTGTCATTTCCTGATGCCAAAGCCCATTCTCATCCTGATATTTCAAACAAGAAAGATAAAACTCTTTAGCGATCTCAAGCACAGCCTTACGCTGTGGATGTTTTTTAGGAAGATCCCTCATAAGAGATGTAAAAGCCATTGATCCCCAGCCGTTTCCACGACTCCAGTTATCAGTGGATTTCTCCCCTTTTTTCAGTTGAGCAACGCCGCGAGCTTGCTGCAACAGCCCAGACTCATCATCCTTAAGGTCCCTATAAACCTGCATTATCTGATATACAGAATAATCAATATAATCATCATTCCTTTCACAAAGTCCAGCATAGAGAAAAAAAGGTGTAACAGCAAAAGCTACATCTATAAATACCGGATTCTTATCAAGGCTATAATAGAAAGGAATCATCACATTATCAAGATTCCTGAGCTGATTATTCCAAGTATGTTCAGCTCCTTCACAAACTTGTGGTAGAAGAGACTTTACACCCTTGAATGCCAACCAAGCAGCACCACTTCCACCGACATTGTAACTATAAAAACTATTTCCGGAGTATGGTTTTACACGTCCGTCTGTGAATCCCAGGAGAATGTTTTCTATCCGAGTCATGTCGGCACTGTCTCCTGAGGCGAGAGCCAAATCCGACAAAGAATGAAGCAGACAGCTCCCCTTATAGTCCCCCAAATCAACCTCAGAGAGTCCTTTATCCGCCACCTTTACTGCAATGTCGTGAATGTTGACAAGTGTATTCTGACTGTATGTGAGTACAGCAAACATCAAAGCTATTGATAGATTAAATGCCCTTTTCATATTTATACGTCATTAGAAGTTCCGTTCCTCAAGATATTTTGCAAGCTCTTCCCTTGTCATAGGAAGCTTGCCTTTATAGCTATCAAGCCACTTTTTGAAGGATTCATTCATTTCCTTACTCCAAGCGCTATCTATCTGCCCTGCCGTATATACTCCTGCCCTAATCATTTCCTCACCAAATTCGTCTGTCAGTTTTGTAAACTCAGAAGTAAGTACTATGTGTTCCACAAGATGGGGAGGAATGAAAAGCACAGCTCCCGGTTTGGCTAAAACGGCATCACCCGGGAGGACTATTGCCTTCCCTATACGAATCGGTACATTATAGTTAGTCAGAATTGTCTGGCGCATATATGAAGGATCGTACCCCTTAATCCATGCATTAAATCCGGGAATTTTTCGCAGCCGCTCAATATCACGAATATGACCGTAAGTGATAATACCATTACCAGTAGCATTGAATACACCGTTTCCAAGATTGGAACCAACAACTGTGCCCAAAAACTCCTTATTATAGGTATCAGCTACATACACATCTCCTTTCACCAACGAATTAATTACCCAAGAAACTGTTCTTTTTTGTTCCCACATACGACCTTCCTTCTTACCTTGCTCAATAATCCCGTTCTCCAAATCTGGCCGCATTGGCATAAATTGAGCGGTCACCGCCCTTCCGGTCATAACTGCATCTTCGCTTTCGTGTAGCAACATCCAGTCACCTTCATATTGATTTTGGTAACCCAACTTCATCAGTTCAGCCCAAGCTTCTTCTATCGTTATTTTTTTAAGTCTTTCCAAAAGATTGTCGGAAACCTTAGGACGCCCGTCAGAGAATCTTTCTCCCTTCCACTCCGCAGTGACAGCTTTGATATATTCCGGGGTCCCTGCTATCTCCTGCGCTGACAAAGGAGCCAAAGTGAACAATACTGACAATAGATTTACGATGATTATTTTCTTATTCATAATAATTGTTTCATTAAAGGATTTTTATTCATACATACTCCAATCCCCTATACTGCCTTCAGAGTATTTTGTCATTATATACCCAAGTAAAGTGGATTCATTTTATTTATCATATTCCGCATACTTTTAATTATGCTTACAAAAAAGATTACAATGCTCTTCCTTTTTCCGTGCCTTTTCTACTGACTCGCCGAGTGAACCGCATTCAGTCCCTGACTGAATGCCTTTGACTCCCTGACTGAATGCCTTTCAGTCCCTGACTCATTGTCCCCCTATCCAGAAGGTATCTGTGAGGGGGTGGAAAAGAGAAGAAGGAAAACAAGAAATAGCAATAATTTTTTTTACATAATTTCTCGTTCCTACACCATCAGAGGCTGATTTCAACTACAAGTTTACATATACAAGCATGATTTACGATATTACTGCCCTAATTAGAAAGTATATCTCATTCGCAAAGCATTCTTCCCATAACAGCTTGGCTATAATCTTATTTCAATAACCCGCGTATCTTTAGACAATTGACACGACTTAACTTTTTGCTGTCCTCGATATTCCACACTAACAGTATATTGTCCCAAATGCCCTTGCACTGTCAACATCCCTTTCTTATCCGTTTTTCCCCATTCATGGGTTTTCCATTTTCCTATTACCCATTCACGCCAGGCAAGAGCACTTCCCTTCGGAGTCCAGTCTTTACGGAACATTCCTGCATCGGGTTTCCAATGGGCATTTTCCCAAAAGCCCCACAAGGTAACTCCGGTTACCACCGGATGGCTATAAACCGCTATCAGAAAATCGCGCATATAGTCAGCCTGCAGTTCTTCATCAGGTGTATTGATATCAAACTCTGTGATTTGTACCGGCAAACCCATAGGAATAAAAAGATCCAAGTCTGTAATTACCTGAGCCGGATTACGAGGCTGACGCCCGACGTGACCTTGAATGCCGATGGCATGAATAGGAGCCCCCTTTGAACGTAGTGTCTGAATGGTATCCATATATTCTCGGATATTCTGTGGGCTTTGAACACAATTCAGCATGCCATATTCGTTGATGAATAGTTGCGCGTCAGGATCAAGTTCATGCGCCAGTTTAAACCAATCCACCATCGTGCTATGAGGCAAATAACGGAAGAACTCTTTCTCGTGCATATACTCGTTCACCACATCCCAGGCAACTACTTGTCCCTTGGTATAAGCCATACGCTCATAAAATTGTGCTTTAATGTAACAATTAAAAGAAGCACTGTCACGCATAGCAATATGTTTCGTCAACGAAGAGTTGAACTTCCACGCCGGCCACACCAGATTGTGCCCACGTTGGCGAAAGCCATTATCACGGAGCCAGTCAAAGGATAGCAGAGTATTCATCTTACGTTTCTCGTCCCAAGCCCATCCACCTGCCTTGAAACCGTTTTCAATGACTGCTGTATTGAAAAATTCTTTGAGGTGTTTTTTATAAGTCTGTGACTCGACATCGTTCTTTGCCAATAACGACTCCTTGACTGCAGTTCCCCAGATGAATTCGGACTGCTGCAAAGAGACTTCCACCTTAGCTCCCTTCACCGGTTTTCCTTCAGCATCTACCACCCTGACAGTCAGAGGCGAGGTACGTATCTCCTCAATACGCCGTAATGCTTCTTCACGCCATGCCGCACCAGCCTCACGACCTGCATAAGAGAAACGTGTTTCAGGTAAGTCTTCAACACGCACCGAATTGCCGAAATTCAGTATCTCAATGCCGGTTATCTCCAGATGTTGAGCCAACGAACCGAAAGCCAAACCAATCTGAGCTTCACCGGCTTTCATGTCTTTATGAGCCACAAAAGGTATATTGAAGGTTTTCCAATCCTCCACAGTACCTATCTGAGTGATGAAACTCTTATTGAAAGAGCCCTGTGCCTCCTGAAAGTAGTAATATACCACCGATTCGCCCGATTCCTGGCGAGCCGACAGTGTACGCATGGTGATACGGGCAAGCAACACATCACCCTTATGTACAGCCTCAGTAGTCTTCCAGTGCATAGATACACCGTATTGTGACTTGGTGGCACGAGGCACCTCAACTTCATAGACGGGTATGCCTGCCCCACCTTGTTTTAAAACAAAGCGAGAAGGAGTCCTTTTTATCTGCCCATCATTTTTACTATATTCTTTGGGATTTACATCTGAAGAAAAAATTGTAGCTATAACTTTGCTTTGGATAGATTGTCCCAATATTTCACGTTGTTGCGCAATCAACGGTACAGTAATGCTAATTAACAGCATAAAAAGAAGATACTTCGTTGAATTTTTCATAATATAAATATACTGTATTAATAATTTCTTTTTTAAATATCACTTTATCCTTGTTTAATAAAGCGATATTCAAGCAATTGTCTCTATTTTAAACGTTCAAAATAAGGAAGCCTTTCGAGCGGTACTTCTATCCGAACTGTACCTCCACCTTTATATACCTTCCCTTGCTCATCTTTCCATTTTCCCTTAGGAAGAATTACCGTTCGAACAGTACCTTTCTCATTCATGGGAGCAACCAAGTATTTATCACCCAGCATATACTGGTCGTTGCAAACTTGAAATCCTTGATGCGGAAAGACATACTCCAAGTGACGCACTATCGGTTCTCCCCCTTCAGCAGCTTCTAATGCCAATGAATATATATAATCTCCAAAACGAGAATGCAGTAAAGCCGCTTCTCGACAAAGAGCCAGATGTTCACGGTCAAGTACACGCCAAGGAGCTACCGAAAACTGTATCATGGGCATCAATGCCTGATTTTGAGCAGAGCGAACCATCAAGGATTGGTCGAACTTACTATAATCAATATTTTCAAAAGTGCTCAACAAGCCACCCCCAATCATATCAGGACAAGTGTAGTGATGACCTATTAATCCGGCAGAAAGCATATCTGGAATAAGAAGTTTCAGTTCATCCCAAGAATATCCTTTGTCTTGAAGTCTTTGTGCCACAGGCTGATTACCATTCTTCCAAGAAGCCCGCAATTCATTAAAAGTAAATTCCGCACCCAACTTTGTATAAAGTTCAGACTGCTCATATCCCTTCACATTAGTATCTTCGTTTGGAAACACCTTAGATCCTTCTACGTAAAAATCAAAGTCTACCGCATCGAACTTAAAGCCATCTATACCATAGGTATTTTGAAGTATTTTCAATTTGCTACGCAACCACTCGACGGCAACCTCTTTTGTGAGGTCAAGACAAGCGCTGTAGCCATTCCACCACTTTATCAATGCCGGACGCTTACTGTTTTTCTTTAGCACCAAACCACCTTTAGCCAACATTTCCTTGAACTCCTCACCATCGGGACTTATAAAAGGAGTAAGCCACAACATAATTTTGAAACCTTTAGCATGCAGTTCATCCACCATTGCCTTGGGATCGGGAAACTTTACGGGATCAAACTCCAAGCAACCGTAATCTCTGGCCCATTGGTCGTCCACCATAAATACTCCGGCAGGAAAACCATGGGTTATAATGTCAGAAGCATATTTCAGAATATCTTTCTGATTCTGGTTACGCCCCAATTCTATCCAAGTATTATACTGGGGCATCTTGAACATCAACATATCAGGTGTCTGCCCTACTGGTGGGAAATGTTTGTGCATGGCTTGCACATAAGCTTCACGCAAAGAAGAGCCTGCGTTTATAGGAACAATCTTCTCAAAATTGGAATAAATAACCAAATCACCCTGCTTCAACTCAAAGGCAAAAGGTTCATCACTCCAGATATATCGCCCCATATTAGACATCAAAAGCGGAGCAGCCTGATTACCATTATTGTCACGGCTCAAATCTTTCTTGGCATATTCCGAAGGATAGGGTTGGAACTGTATCTTATTGAAAGGTGTATTGCAATAAGCTTTAGCCGTATATGCACCATACCAAACCTCACCTTTGAGCGAAGGTATGTGGGATGTATATTCGTGCCCACGCACACTGCCCACTATAAGCAGTAAAAATATTAAATTCAAAAATCGCTTCATAGTACTTTGATATTATTAATGACTTATTTCAGCCATATATACACAACGATGTCCATCTTTCACACCATTGAATACGACATAGCGTCCGGTACGGTCCCAAGCGGGATGAGCATCTACACGAAATTCAAAATTCCGGATTGGCGGCAGATACACCTCGGCCAAGTTGTATTCTGTTTGCTGTTCATAGTTTATCAAGCGAATGGGAGTAAGACCTTTGCCTGCAACCACTTCACCGGCATAAGCATCGGTAACGATGTAGGGTAAGCCTGCCACATTGAACGACGGATGACCGGACCCTATAGGATATGCTTCTTTCAAGTCTGTGCCATCATACTTCACACTGACAATCTCCACGCCCTCTTTACCATCAATATTGAGATTCATCGACAGATGGTCGCCATCGGGCATCCAATTTATATGGTGTCCACCACGCGCCCATTGTTCGGGAGTGATAGCCGTACGAATATCACTTCCATCCGGATTCATCGTTATCACAGCCCTACGACGTTCTCCTCCAGAAAGCGGTGTCCATTGCACGGTAGTCAATATGCGTGTACCCTGCAAGTTCCATTTCACTTGGAAACAGTAATACTCATAATCATTGGGGTTGGAGATGGCAATAGAAGGAACAGACTTTTCATAAATATCAGCCAACGATGCTATCATACGGCAACTATTCGTTTTTAGATTTGTGACATATACTCCATCGTCTGCTACCGGACCGACATTGCGCCGAACGACACTGTCGGGCACAATAACTCCATATCCCACTTGTGCCAAACGCGACTTACACAAATCGTAGGAAAGAAGTTCATTTCCATCGGGCGACACCATAAAGACAGTACCCTCACAACGCATCTTCTCTCCAGTCTTAAAATTAAGACGAACCGCATAGGCTTGCCATGTAGTAGTGTCAACATCATTATAAAAAAGTTCTTCATCACTCTTGCCCCATTGAACATTAGCGCCGAGTTGCATTTCCCAACCGCAAGAAAGAATAGAGAACACGACTTCTCCACTCTCTACATCCTGTATAAACACCTCTCCCAAACTACCGGGACGAGGAGAGTGAATTTCATCGGGGAAACGAAAGAGAGCAATATACTTACCGGAAGGACTAATAGGAGACGTGTCAAAGAAACGGTGAATACAACCTCCTTCGGCCACTAACCTGATTGTTCCAGTAGTTTGATTACTACAAGCAGACAAACCTATGCCAACAATCAGAACCAACAAATATTTATTTATTATTCTATACAACATCACCATATCCCATTCATATTTAATCCATTACTTCTTTTCTATTTTCAAAGCAAACCCACCACCGGGTGCCATATGTAGTTTCAACAATTGGGCACTGACCACCGGGAATCTTTCTTTAACATAGTCCGTTCCTTTGCGGTGTGCGTTGATGCCATCCTTAAAAAGCACCACTTCAAATTCACCGTCACCAAGAAAAGAACAGTCCAGTGTATACTCACGAGCCGTCCAACCATTCAAACCACCCACATACCAAGTATCGCTCTGGCGGCGTGCCGTAACGATATACTCACCCATACGACCGTCTAGAATAAAAGTCTGATTCCACACCGTAGGAATACCTGCAATAAATTCAAGAGACTCCGGTTCACGTTGATAATTAGTAGGAGAATCACACAACATATTAAGCGGGGAGTCGAATACCATATAGGCCGCCAATTGATGGCAGCGAGTTCCCTGACTCATCGGTTCGGAAAAACAAACATAACTGTTCTCCTTTGAAGCATTCTTCATGGCTCCTTGAGTATAGTCCATAGGGCCAGCTACTTGACGGATAAAGGGAACGGTAACATCATAAGTAACCATATCAGGCATGGGACGGCAGAACTTCATCTGCTCCAAACCAAACACACCCTCGAAATTCAAAATATTGGGCCAAGTACGATTCAACCCGGCAGGCTTATACATTCCATGAAGATCAAGAAAAAGGTGATAACGGGCAGCGGTTTCGGCAGCCTTATGGACAAACTCCACCATTTGCTGATCATCACGATCCATAAAATCCACCTTAAAGCCTTTCACTCCCATGTCCGAATAATGTCGGCATACATTCTCCATGTCCCGTTCGAAAGCCAAATAACCAGCCCACAATACAATACCTACATTTTTCGTCTTACCATACTCCACCAATTCCTTTAGGTCAATCTCAGGTACCACCTGCATCAAGTCTGCTTTCAGGTTGACTGCCCAACCTTCATCCAATATAACATATTCGATGCCGTTGGCCGAAGCAAAATCAATATAGTACTTGTAGGTAGCGTTATTGATTCCTGTTTGGAAATCCACACCTTCCAAATTCATATCATTCCACCATTCCCAAGCCACCTTACCCGGACGAATCCAATCAATATCATCAAGGCGTGAAGGAGCAGCCAAACGGTAGGACATATCCGAACCGGCCAAATCAATGTCATTATCCGAAATCACCATTCCTCTCCATGGAAATGTGCGTTTCCCCTTCACTCGTGCAATGTATGCTTCGCGTTGTGTAACAACAGCTTGTAACTGATTATGCCCACCCTGCCGGCTTTCTTTAGGATAAGAAGCAAAAACAGCCTTTAAGGAATTAGGTTTGGTATCACTGTTCAAGTAAAGGCCTGGATAAGCCTCCAAATCCGATTCTATAATACACACCTTTGTGGATGTATCCAACGTAGCCACTGCTGGAAGTAGAATCAATTTGCTATCATCTACCTTTGATAAAGGAGTCGCAGTATAGACATTCTCAAAAGAATTAAAAAATTGTCTTTCAAAATCGCCTTTGACATTGACATAAGCCATAGTGAGAGGCACATCATCTGCAAAACAGTAATTCACCCCTTCATCCAAAACATTGAAAGATTGTTTTCTCCGATTAATAAAGCGGTAGGCCACCCCATCATTATAAGCACGGAATTCCAATGCCCATTGCCCCCGAAAAACCATTTGTAACCCATTGTATTCATCCTTCACTTCCTGTTTTTTATAAAACGGCGAAGGAATAACCTGGTTAACCTCAATAGTTTTGCAAGACACCAATCGAGCATTCTGTCCCCATACTTCACCACTGGACAAGTTCATGGACAATGCCGAAGGCAAAAGCAATGTCTTTCCATCGCGCACTACAGTATATGTCAAGTCTTCACCTATGGAAACCGTTACCTCGATACGTCCGTCCGGCGAGTTTAATACTTTATCATTTTGAGCAGCCTTGAAAGTAGATGCCACAATCAGAAGCGCGAAAATCAAACATATTCTTTTCATAATCAATTATTTAATTTCAATTTTTATTTTTTGGTCTTTCACTATGACATAATAGTCCCCCTCCTCTAAAAAGTAATTACCCGTTTCGTCAATATAGCTAAAATCTTTTTTAGGGTCTATATCAAAAGTAAACAAGGTCGTTTCTCCTTTCTTGAGAAAGCGCTTTTCAAAATATTTCAGTTCTTTCTGAGGCCGCGAAATGGTACAGTAGGGATCCGAAACAAACCAGTGTACGGTTTCATAACCATCCATATTTCCTATATTAGTTACAGGAACTTCCACTCTCACCTTACCGTTTTTCTGTATGCTATTCGATGATGCTCTCATTGTGCCATACGAAAAAGTAGTATAACTCAATCCGTAGCCAAAATCATACATCGGAATTGTTGGAATGTCCTGATACTTACCCTGGTCGGGACGAGAACTTTGTCTTTCATTATAATATATAGGTATCTGCCCAGAATCAAACGGAAATGTTATGCAAAGCTTACCCGACGGATTAGCTTTACCTGATAAAATCTGTGCTAAAGGGGTTCCCCCCGCAATGCCTGGCTGCCATATTTCCAACATAGCATCACACTGTTGTGCCAGTCTAGCCAGTTCTAAAGGCCGACCATTAGAGAGAAGTATCACTACGGGAGTTCCTGTTTTATATAATTCAGCAGCCAGTTGCTCCTGAATACAAGGTAAAGCTATAGTCGAACGGCTGGCATTCTCCCCACTCCAAGCGGCCTTCTCACCCAAACAGAGTATTACCACATCAGCTTGTGAAGCCACAGATAAAGCCTCGGCAAATGAAGAAGTATCGCTTCCGTCAAAATCACATCCCTTAGCATAAAACATACGGGTATGATAACCAAACTCTTTTTCCAACCCTTCATAAATACTCTCCACATCCTCAGTCCGGCCATGGGCCTTCCAAGAGCCAAGCAGGTTCTCTTTATCCTTGGCCATGGGACCAATTACAGCCATAGTCATTCCCTTTTTCAAAGGAAGCAGGCTGTTATTGTTCTTCAGCAGCACCATACTCTCTTGAGCCATCCGAGCAGCCATTTCTTTATCCTCAGTACGAAGGATACGCTTATCCTCTTCATAAACCGGAGTATAAGGATGCTCAAAAAGCCCCAACTGGAACTTCAAACGGAGTACACGTGCCACCGATTCGTCTATTTTTTCTTCATCTATCTTACCTTCAGCTACCAAAACAGCCAAATGTTCGCGAAAACAATCATCCTTCATATCCATATCTAATCCAGCTGAGAATGCTTTACGAGCTGCTTCCTTACGATTGGCGGCTATACCTTGGGGAATAAGTTGCTGCACGGCATTCCAATCACTTACCACAAAGCCCTGATAATGCCAGAAATTTTTCAACACCTCAGTGAGCAGATAGTGATTAGCCGTAGCCGGAGTACCACTAATGTCGTTAAAGGCACTCATCACAGTAGCCGCACCAGCTTTGACACAAGCTTCGTAAGGCGGCAGATAGGTTTCCCACAAAGATTGGCGTGACACATCCGTGAAAGAATAATCACGCCCACCCTCAGAGCGACCATATCCTGCAAAATGCTTTAAACAAGCAGCTACATTCACCTTACTGGAAAGAGTATCACCTTGGTAACCTTTAACAGCAGCCACTCCCATTACCGCATTAGTATATGGGTCTTCACCATAACCTTCGGCCACACGCCCCCAACGCCCGTCACGAGCCACGTCGATCATTGGTGAAAAAGTCCAGTCAGTACCCGACATCCTCGACTCACGAGCAGCTATAGCACTAAGCTCTCTCACTAATTCGGAGTTCCAGGAACATCCTTGTGCCAAAGGAATGGGATAAATGGTACGAAAACCATGTATCACATCAAAACCGAAAAGAATAGGAATCCCAAGACGGGTATTCTCTACCGCTTTACGTTGCAATGTATTACGTAGTGTGGCGTCCTCACTGAAATAAATGTAGGAACCTACTCCATCGGGTAATCCTGTATTCACTTCACCCGTATTATTTACATTGGTATTCAGTCCCACAATGTATTGACTCAACTGAAGCACCTTCTCCTCAAGAGTCATGCGCGATAAAAGATCAGCTACACGCATGTCTATAGGAACCCCTGGCTGCTTATATAAAGGGATGTCTTTAGACACTACTTCACTTCCAGCCAACAAAGGAAGGCAAAAGGAAATTGCCATATAAAAAATAAAAAAGATCTGCTTGCTCATATTAATTCTTTACTTATCATACTCATCACTAAATATTTTCGTACTTAAAGCTTCTTTAATGAAACTCTCACTTTTTCAAGCCACCTTCAAGCTCCGGCATAAATTAGCATGCTCAATCCAATAACAAACAGTATAAACATGCCTATATTGAGATAAATTGACGATTTGGGAGCACCGCGAAACTCTTTCCAAATTAGAATACCCCATAAAGCCGACACAAGTGTTGCACCTTGTCCTAACCCATAGGAAATAGCTGCTCCGGCTTTCCCAGAAGCAATCATACTGAAAGACTGTCCCAAACACCAAATAACCCCACCTAATATTCCTACAAGATGCGTGGCTGACGAACCTTTGAAATAACCGGAAACAGCAATAGGTTTACCCTGCACCGGATATTTCATCATCATGGTATTGAAAACAAAATTACTGATAAAAACACCCACAGAAAAAACAAACACTGCTGTATAAGGCGTCAGCTTACCAGCTGCCGGAACAGCAAAATTATCCAAGTCCATGGACAAGGCAACAAACCGATAAAAGAATGCCATAATAATACCAGCCACAACAGCCAAGAAAACTCCTCTGAACGAGAACTCTTGAGCTTTATTCAAGGCCTTTTTATAGGCAAATCCATTCAAGAATATGGCAACAGCTATGAAAGCCACACCAACAAAGATAAATAAAGGGTCACCTTTTGCCGAACCGAAATAATTCACGAGCACTCCCAATACCAATGCCAACCCCACTCCTACCGGAAATGCTACAGACATGCCACACACCGAAATGGCTGCCGATAATAAAATATTAGACGCATTGAATATTATCCCTCCGCCAAAAGCACTGCCAATATTCACCCAATCAGCTTGACGCAGGTCAGATAGGAAACTACGGCCTTCATCCCCGATACTGCCAAGCGTAAACGCAGACAATATAGAGAACAATAGTACCCCTATAACATAATCCCAATAAAAATATTCATAACGCCATGTCTTAGAGGCAAGTTTTTGCGTATTTCCCCACGATCCCCAACACAACATCGTGACGACACAGAAAAAGACAGCCAACGAATAACTATTTACAACAAACATATTTTCCTTATTTATTGATGATTCAACTGTATCGGTGTATCTGAATAAACAATCACTTCACCGCAATGTACCGTAGCGTCTGTCGTGGGATTATTCCATTTCAAGGCAAGTATATGCCTACCTTTAGGCAACTGATATCTCCAACAAAGTTCCTGACGTCGTTTAGTGAAATTAGCAGGCAATTTGGCTTCTTCTACCAACTCACCATCCAAATAGACTGATACATACGCCACATAATCATCATCCTTTGATTTTACACTACCACGCATGACAAAGCCTGTACCTTCAAACTCAAACTCGTCAAACTCCTCAACCATACGATTCAAGTTCTTACGCATTATAGGATACATACCTTCAAAAGCTTTCTCCAACCGAACCGGCTCCGGTTTCTGACAGACTATAGTTACAGTACTATCATCCACATAACCTCCGTTACGTTCTATCATCTGTAAAGCATGATTGTAGCTCATTTGATAAGCCTTGTTCAAAGAAGAAGAAGTAAAGGCAAAATCAATATCTTCGGCCTCACGTAGATTTTTCATCCAATACTCAGGGATACGGCTATACCCTAACATAGTGCCCAAGATACCGGCAGCAGAAGCCGGATTACAATCAGAGTCTTGCCCACAGCGAGTAGCAATATCCATAGTTCTAAAGAAATCTCCCTTTCCATACAACAAACCGATCAAAATATAAGCACTATTGATAGTGGCGTCAATATTATAGGGTACAAATACACCATCGGGACAACCTATATCTTCAGAATACTTGCGTTCACATTCAAACCATGTCTGTTTCCAGTCATCAGGATATTGTCTATACCACCCTATCACATCTTTCATTACTTGGAAATAAAGACTCTCTTCAGGAATAGTTTTCAATGCTTCTGTTACTATAAATTCAATATCATCTGATACAAAAGCCAATGAATACATGGCACCCACGTAGACACCTCCATACCAACCGTCACCATAATTCATAATATGGCCTATCTTGTCTGAAATATCCGAAGCAGCATTGGGCATACCCGGTGACATAATGCCAGAGTAATCTGCTTCAATCTGATAATCCAGATCGTTTGCATGCGGATTATTCAACCAATGACCGGAGGCCGGAGGCATAATGCCTTGCAGAATATTATAACGCGCAGCTTGGTTAGCATGCCACAACACATAGCCAGCATTGGCGAACGCCATAGCAAATGAGTCGACAGGAGCATCCAACCCTAAACGATCGAACACTTCCACAAACGTAAGGTCCATATAAATATCATCATATAGTCCGGGACCATTCAAACAGTAATTCTTAATACAACCCTCGTCCCAACGAATAGGATTATAATCCTGAATCATCGTACCCCGAAACTTGAATTCAGTAGGACCTCCATACGTACACCCGATGGTCTGTCCAGCCCAAGCTCCCTTTATCTTGTCTAATAGAACAGACTTTGAAAGAGTTACTTCTTTAGGAAATGAATTCTGTTGTGATTGAGGAGCAGAACATCCCACAACAGCCATTGAACTAAGCAAAGTAACTACAATAATTTGCAAGTAATTGTTTTTCATTTTTTATCATGGTTAATATTAATAAAATCATCCAATTCATCCCTAAAGGGGATAGAACTTTGAGCACCGGGACGTGTAACCGAAATAGCTGAAGCTGCACAAGCAAAACCAACAGCATCAGGCAGAGTTCTACCCTCAGACAGAGCAACAGCTAACGCTCCATTAAACACATCACCGGCAGCAGTAGTATCAACAGCTTTTACTCTATACGCAGGTATAAACATACTCACTTCGGCATTACATACCAATGCCCCTTTAGAACCTAAAGTTATCACAACATTCTGTACCCCTTGCCTCAATAAAGCTGCAGCAGCTCTCTGTGCCGAGGCTTCATCTTCAACCGGGATTCCAGTAAGAATACACGCTTCCGTCTCATTAGGCGTAATAAGATAAATATCACGTAAAAACTCTGCTGGCAATGGACAAGCTGGAGCTGGGTTCACAATCACTTTCTTGCCCAATGATGTCGCCATCCGGACTGCATATCTTACAGAAGGTATGGGAATTTCCAGTTGCAACACTACAATCTCACCTTGTTCCACTATCGATCTTGCATTATCAATATCCTCTTCCGAAAGATTACTGTTAGCACCAGGTACCACTACTATCCTATTCTCCGCATTCTTATCCACTATAATAAGCGCTACACCCGAAGATGCCGACATATCTGTGAATACATAGGAAACGTCCATACCCTCCTCCTCAAAATGGCGACGTATCTGTGAACCGAAAATATCATTACCAATTTTAGAAATAAAAGACACATTGCCACCTATGCGTAAAACTGCAACAGCCTGATTAGCTCCTTTTCCACCGTGATTTATAATAAATCCATTACCCAGCACTGTTTCACCGCCTTCGGGAGCCCTATCAGTACTTACTACCAAATCTGCATTACTACTACCTATCACAACTATTCCATTCATACAAATGCTCTTTTCACTTTAGTTTAAATGTCACGAACAAATAAATATCATCGAAAGGAACGAGCTACCAGTATCTCAAAGATATCTGGTCCAGCCATTCAGTTCTCCTTACAACTATCATCAGCGAAAAAGTCTTTTGTCTATTATAAAAACAATCATCGACCTCTCATTAAGATGACTATAGAAACTTTCCCGAAAAATAGAAATAAGCACAACGGATTCCTCAATATAATTAATAGTATATTATACTATATTTTATATTAAAAAATTATTGTTCGCATTACAAAATTACACGATTAGATTTAAAAGACAAAACATTTGGAATAAAAATACATATATAGATGTTTTACAACATACGCCATGGCATGTCATATCAAAACACAACAGAAAAAACATATTTATTTTTATATTATAAAAAAATAAAATATATTTTTATCACCGATTCACAATTGAATGAATAACCAAGCAAAGGATTGTTTTTGCTGTTACTTTTCGCAAATTTCTCAATAAGCAAACCAGCACAGCATTATTACTCCATTTTTTTCATTTACAAAAGATATCAGATAAAAGAACTTATCAAAGAAGTTTCCCGAATATACGTACTGCCCATAAAGATATTAGTCCACAGCAAATAGACCGATTGGCTGCAAATAACAATATAACAAGCACATTGACTGCCCGTTTTTCGAGATATAATTGTGATGATATAAAGAATGAACCATATGACTTTTACCATATTGGCAAAAATATCTATAAGAGTCTTTATGTGCAAGAGCCATATATGGGAGTATGCTCCATTATACTTTCCGTTGCATTGCGGATTATGGAAATAAGCTGAAACATTACTCCAACTACACCTTTTGTCATATCGTATGGCTGACAATGGGAATGCCAAAGCTACTACGCTGAAAGTTTCCAACAAACATTAGTTATAAGCCTTATTTTTTCACCCCCGCTTTATCTCTTTTTCAAATTAGGCAGAAAGCAAGCCACCAACCCCAGTAAAGGCATAAAGGCACATACATTATAAACAGCCTCTATACCATATTTATCAGCCATGCCTCCCAATACAGCCGAAGCAATACCGGCAATTCCAAAAGCGAAACCAAAGAACAACCCGGAAATCAAACCCAGCTTATTGGGTAGCAATTCCTGGGCGTACAGCAATATGGCAGGAAAAGCGGAAGAAAGCATCAGACCGACACAGAAGCTCAGCACTACTGTCCATGCAAGCCCTACGTGAGGCATCATCATACTAAATGGAGCCGTTCCAAGAATGGAAGCCCAGATGACATATTTACGTCCTACCCTGTCACCTACGGGACCTCCCACCAATGTTCCGATGGCAGTGGCTACCAGGAAGACAAACAAGAAAAGCTGTGAAGCCTGAACAGTAACACCAAATTTATGGATCAGATAGAATGTATAGTAGCTCGTCAAACTTGCCATATAGATATATTTGGAGAAGATAAGTATCAGCAGAATACTTATGGCAAACACCGTCATCTTTGAGGAAAGGGGACGTTCTATCTTTCCTGCCACAAGCATCGGGCGTTTCTTGATATGATTCAAGTAGGAACGGAACCAACGACATATAGGAATCATCACCACGATGGCAATCAAGGCAAAAACCGTGAACAAGGCAATGTGATGCCTCCCGTAAGGAGCTACCAGCAAAGCCACCAGTAACGGTCCAAGCGAGCCACCCAAATTCCCGCCCACCTGAAATAGAGACTGCGCCAGTCCGCGTTTTCCGCCGGAAGCCAGAAAAGTAATACGTGACGCCTCCGGATGGAGTACAGACGAACCGATACCCACAATGAATACCGAAGCCAGCAACCAATACAGATTAGTAGCAAAAGCCAGATTCATGATACCGACCAAAGTAAAGCCCATACCTATCGGCAATGACCAGGCAATGGGGCGCTTATCAAAGAACAATCCCATTAGAGGCTGAAACACGGACGCCGACATCTGATACACTAACGTAATCAGACCAATCTGGGCAAAACTCAAGGATAAATCCTCCTTGAACAAAGGGTATACTGCCGAAATAACCGATTGCAGCATATCGTTCAAACAATGCGAAATACTCAATGCTATAAGAATAGGAAAAGCAATTCTACGGATAGGAGGTCTCTGATTCTGTATCATCTTATACTGTCTATTACAAAAAACGGTGCAAAGGTACGTAAAAAATACATATCCAATCCACATAAAGACAAAACTCCCCGATTCTCGTCAATACAGAATCGGGGAGTTTTATCTTTATCAGTTCAGCAATCCCGGATTGGCTTCTATGGCTTCTTTCGGAATGGCCAATGTATAGCGGGCATCATTCTCTTCGAGTACATAACGCGTACCATCAAGCACTTTCTCCAAACGCGGACGGGTGGAACGACGAAGGTCAAACCAGCGATGTCCTTCAAAAGCAAGTTCACGGGCACGTTCATCTAATATTTCCTGTACCAACGCTTCCTTATCCATGGCATTGACAACAACGGATTTCGCTTCGTAGGCCTCCGGTGCATAACGTTTCCGCATCAGTTCCAGCAGGCGGGTACGTGCCTGAGACAGTTCTCCAAGTCGGGCAGCAGCCTCAGCAGCCGTCAGATATATTTCACCCACACGGAAAGTACACAAGTAGTTATTGCTTCCCGCCTTCTTATTCTTCCGGAAACCTTTTTCATCCGTTTCAGCAAAATATTTGTCCAGCCGAAGGTCGTTCTCAACATAAAGGGAGAGAAAAACCGGAGTAGCCAGAGCAGCCCCATTGATTGTACTGCTCAGAGGCGTCTCCAGTGGAGTAATATTTTCCACGGAATTATAACTGTTAGGAAGAGTTGCAGAGGCATCATTCAAATCTACCAATACAGACTTCACGGCAAGCACTGCCTCAGCAGCATCCCAAGCCGCCTGCCACTCGTCCTTATAAAGGGATACGCGTGATTGAAACGCCTCTACCGAAGCCGCATTGAAACGATATGAATATCTCTGTTCCCATTCTGCCTTCGTGACCAGTTTGCGTGCCTCGTCAATATCTGCTTGGATGGAAGTATAAACTTCTTCCACCGTATTGCGTTTCAGGACTTTCTCTAAATCCGTATCCAATTTCAGCGGTACCGATTTGGTATCCAAAGCTCCCTCCTTAGTATAGGGCTGTCCATAAAGATTTACCAATAAGAAATGTACATAAGCACGGAGCATATACGCTTCTCCTACAAGCTGATTTATCTCTTCCTCAGTGCCTTCCTTAATATCACTTCTGCTCTCAATAACGTGATTGGCAATAAAAAGCACATTGTAATACTTGGCCCATTCAAACGATGAGGTATAGGCATTGGGAGCAAGGTCGTTCCAGCGCTCTATATCCATATAATAATTTTGGTCATATTCATTATCCCGAACCTGCATCTCGTCGGAACGGAAACAAGCCATTCCCCGGTCACTGAATTTACTCACGTCCTTATAAGAACGGGCAAGCAACGCTCTATACTCAGCCAAAGAATTGGGAATGACACTACCGGTAGGCTGTATATCCAGATAGTTGTCGCATGCCGCAAGCAGAAGCATGCAGGCCATTATCATCAGACTTATTGTTTTCTTCATTTTCTTTCTGCTTTTGAAGTTAGAAATTCAAGTTCAAACTGAATGTAACCGACTTGGGTACGGGAGTTGCATAAGGATTGTACATCGACTCCGGATCCATGTAGTTATTATATCCCGAACCAAACACGAAGAGATTGCGTCCTTCAATAGATACCGTTGCCGAGTTCATTCCCAAACGCTTTGTCAGGAGCTCAGGGATACGGTAACCCAGACGCAGATTCTGCAAACGTACGTAGTTCAGCTTCTTCACCCAGATATCCAAATCTCTCCAGATGGTTTTAGAATCATACCAGGAGTACTCTTCCGGGTTGGAAGCACTCAGCATAAATGCCGGAAGCTCCGCATTCGGGTTTTCCGGAGTCCAGCGGTTCAGCACATCCGCATTATAGTTCTTGCCATAATCCGGATTGATGATGTCATAAGAGGGTTGCGTACGTACGTACCCGCCAAACGTCAAAGAGAAATTGACATTCAGCTCCCAGTTTTTATAGCTGAAGGTATTAATCAAACCTCCCGTATAAGGAGCATCGCTACTCCCGATATACGAATAAAAGGTTCTCTCTTCGGCTGCAGTTACATCGGAAGAGGCAATACCTATCCCCCACTCGTCCTTCAGGCGGTAAAGCTCCTTCAAGGTCACTTTCTCTCCCTCCGGATTATAGAACATCATATTACCGGTTTCCTTATTCACTCCCGCAGTCTTCAGTGCGAAAATTGCCCCTACGGGATAGCCTTCACGTCCCGGAGTGGTCTGCTGCTCCGGTATGTTTTCCTGCAATACCTTATTACCGTTATAGGCAAAATTGAAATTTGTGTACCAGGAGAAGTTCTTTGTCGTTATGTTACGGGTAGACAAGCTGATTTCCACACCTTTGTTCTCCATACTTGCCCAGTTGACGTTCATCGAAGTAAAGCCCGTCTCCAGAGGAAGCATGCGCAAAGCTATCAAATCGGTACCCTTACGGTAATAATAGTCCACGCTCAGATTGATAGCCTGGTTCAATACAGAAAAATCAAAGCCGGCATTGACAGACTGCGTCTTTTCCCAACGCAACTTCTTGTTGGGAGCGGAATTAATGATAATTACATCTTCCGATACTCCGGGCAAAATACTCTCCGACCGATATGTACCCAGCAGGAACGGAGAAGTATTCTTGTCAATATTTCCCTGCAGACCGTAAGATGCACGGAACACCAGGTTATCCACCCACTTGGCCTGCTGCATAAACGGTTCTTGCGACAGACGCCACAAGGCACTGACAGAATAAAGAGGAAGATAGCGGTACTTCTTATCCACACCGAAAAGATCGGAACCGTCAAAACGGATACTTCCTCCCACCGTGTAGCGATTCAATAAAGAGTAAGAGGCCGTAGAGTAGAAAGATACATAAGCATTCTCCTTATACGTCGTCTGATGGAGCGGGAAAGACGTGGCGTAACTTTCGTTGGGGAAAATCACCGGTTTGGTCGTCAACGTCTTGCGGTCGAAGCCATACCCTGCCGAAAACAAGGTTTCATACCAGGTCTTGCGCAGCTCGGTACCCGCCATCACTTCCAGTTCATGAATATCATTGAAACTGTCGCGATATTCTCCCATCGCCTTCCAAGTAATCTGTGAATTGGAGTTTTCATAAGACTTCTGCATACCTCCTTCGGGCAGGAAGTGTTTGGTTTCTCCGCCCTGGGAGTATTCGCTCAACTTATAGTAATAGCGCATGGCATAGCTTTCCCAGTCCGCTATTTCTTCTCTGGAAGTCTTTTCCAACTGATAGCCAAACTGGGAAGTCAGCTTCCACTTGTCATTGAACCGTAGCTCCGCATCAAATATAGATGAAAAAGAATTCACCACGCTTTCATTAGACGTGTTCTGCCGTTCTTCAAAGATGTTGAATCCTAAATCCTTATCAGTGTTGTTCTGAATATCGTAGTCGTAATTATAGTTGCCATTCTTGTCATAAAGTTCAAAATACGGATTAGCCTTGCGTGAATAGAACACGGGATTCGACATACCGTATGCATCTGTCAAGTAATTGGTATTTTTGCGACGGTTGGCAAACATGGAGGCACCCACTTTCAGTATACTGTTCACCTTATAGGAAGTCTTTCCTACCAAGTTGAAACGGTCCATACCCACACCGTCCACATTTCCATCCTCTTTATAATAGCCGAAAGAGGTATAATACGTAACCCTTTCCGTACCGCCGGAAAGGCTCAAGTTATATTCCTGGCTGAAAGCATCGCGGAAAAGGATATCTCCCCAGTTTGTATTAACACTCTTCAAACGGTTGATGGCAGCTTGTGTATCACTGCTCAAGGCATCCCATCCTCCATTCTGGAAAGCAGACAACTCATTGTAATTGGAAAGAATATTATATACGCCTCCTTTATGATTGTCCGGAGAATAGTTATTACGGATCATATCCATTTCCAATCCGACTTTCTCCGCTGAGTTCAGCAAGTTCAACCGGTCAAGGCTCAATGTAGGAGTATAGGTAAACCGGGACGAGAAATTGATAACCGGTTTACCGACCTTACCCTTCTTTGTTGTAATCACAATGACGCCATTGGCTGCCCTCGCACCATAGATGGCAGTGGCTGCCGCATCCTTCAGAATGGTGATATTCTCAATATCAGCCGGATTCAAGCCTGCAATGGAAGATTGCTTCATGTTGGTTATGTCATTCAGCTCATCCGGTTCGGGAACATCCGTTCCCTCCAAAGGAATGCCGTCCAGCACCCACAAAGGGTCTTGCGTACCATTCAATGAAGCGGTACCGCGAATGCGTATCTTTGCCGGAGCACCCGGAGCACCGGAAGTCGGGCTGACAGAAAGTCCGGCAATTTGTCCGGCAAGTGCCTGGTCGATACTTTTTACTGCACCGATGGTCTCGTCCGATATATCCAGTTTGGATACCGCTGCCGTCAGCTTGCGGCGCTCCACTGTCTGGTAACCCGTCACAACAACGGCATCGAGCATTTGGGAAGATGCATGAAGTGTTATTTCATAATGTTCCTTTCCCGGAACAAGCTTCACTTCCAATACGTCATATCCCACGTAGCTACAAAAGAAACGGGTTATCCCCGTAGGTATAGCGATAGAGAACTGACCATCCACATCAGTGATGACCCCCATTGTAGTCTGAGCACTCCCCGCCTTTTTCAAGTCTTCCGCAGTCACATAAACGGAAGCACCGATAAGCGGTAGGTTATCCTCTGAAGATATTACTACGCCCTGGACTTTTTTCTCTGCAGCAAAAGCAGATGACAAAGCTCCTACAAAGCATAGCAAAACGATTAATACACGTTTTTTCATGCGTTACATATAAAATTAATTAATACTCTATTGAAAAGAAAAATCACTTTACTCCTAATGCAGTATTGATACGCAAAATCAAATCCTTATAATGATATTTAGTGGCTATATCCGATGCACCCAGACGATTTTGGAGCAATTCTTTGATGCGAAGCAACTCACCACGCTTCACGGAGATGACATCAGATACGCGGTTTATCTGCGAACCGTAGAAGTTCAGTTCGCGGTGTGCACCCATACGGTCGGCATCCAAAGTCTTACCGGCATGCTCGTCACAGCTGCAAAGGGCAGTCTGATGGTCCAGCAAGAAGTGGTTGTCCATCAGTTTTTTGTTTATTTTCACTCCTTCGCTTTCGGCAGCTGCTGTAATCAGTGCATCTACGAAGTTCTTCTGCAAGGCGCGTGTCATGACGTCCGGCAAGGCACCGCGTTCCGTAGTGGCAAAGATGTTGCGATGCAGGCCATCCATCAGCTCTACCACCGTGAAAGCCTTTTTGCCGTTCACCGATTCGTTCTCCAACATACGCATCAGGCGGTTGTTGCCCAGCAAATCCCAAAGGATATAGGATTGGGCATTCTTCAACACTTGTGTCGGTGCATTCTCCACTACGCCCAGTGGAGTGTTGCGCAGCAAGTAAGTGTACTCTCCCACTTCCGTGTCGAACAGCCATTTGGGATAGGTCAGCACTTCGTCCAGCAGAAACTTCAGGGCGGCTTGCTGCTTTTCTTTTTCTACGAAAGTATAGGTTTTCTGTCCGTCGCCCACAACGGTGTTTTCTATATAGATACCACCGATGTTTGCCAATACATGATAGAGGTAATTGTTCCATTGGTTGATAACCGCATAGTATAGGCGGGAAGCTTCTTCATAAGTCTGTCCTTTCTCGCCAGTAGTAGTCCATTGGATGATTTGAGGAACAATACGCTTCAAGTTCTCAATACCCAGCAGAGATGAGCGGACAGCATCATCGCCCAAATCTTCATTCTGCGCACGCGGGTCTACGGCATCACGTACATCCTGCGCCTCACTATATTTATATAAACGGTCTGTATGACGGCTCAGGAAGTCGGCAAGCAAGTCCTTCTCTGCCTCTGGGGTTTCTTTACCATACCAACGATAGCCGTATTCTATGGCAAACATATCATACGGACCGATATGAGGAGAAAGCTCCGTAACACCGTCACCCGGCTGTGCCACATAGTTGAAACGTGCATAGTCCATGATAGAGGAGGAAGTGGTATTCATACGATCCGTAAATGTTTTGGAACGCAGGGAATCTGTCGGAAAAGTCCAGGAAGCAATCATATTGTGGCGCAAGCCCAACGAGTGCCCCACCTCGTGGCATGCCACAAAACGCATGGCATCACCCATCAGTTCATCCGGCAGCCTTACTCCTCTTGCTTCGGGACGTACGACACCGGTTTGCACTGTAATCCATTCCTGGAGCATGCCCAGCACATTATGCCACCACATGATGTCCGCTTCCAATATCTCGCCCGAACGGGGGTCGAGGATAGAGGGGCCCATGGCATTGGCTTTGGTGGAGGCGGCGTAGGTCAGCACGGAGTAGTTCACGTCATCCTTATCCACATTCATGCTGTCCGTCAGTTCCTTGGCTATGATAGCATTCTTGAATCCGGCACGTTCAAAAGCAGCCTGCCAATCCTCGATTCCCTGCTTGATATATTTCCGCCAACGACGGGGAGTGGAGTTCTCGATGTAGAACACAATCGGCTTGGCCGGTTCCACCAATTCACCGCGAAGGTAACGCTCCCGGTCTTCCGGTTTCGGTTCCAGACGCCAGCGGGTGATGAAGGGTTTCTTGTCTACACGCTGCTGACCGTCACTGTAATTCAACAACGGATTAGTAAAATAACCTACACGCGGACTATCCAGACGTCCCATCATCGGTTTCTCCGGCAACAGCAACAGAGAGGAACTGACTTCGACCGTAACAAACACAGTCGTTGTTCCCTCAGTCACCTTAGTTGTCAGCTCGGAAGTAGCTACCACATTGTTCTCAAAAGCTTTGATAGATAAAATGCGGGAGAGATTCTTGATGGCCGAAGTTCCCAGGTTGATATTCGTAAAGACATTATTGATACTCGTCTCCGTACCATCATAAATATCGTTGACCTTGACCACTATCATGGTAGAGTCATTATTGAATGCCTCTATCTTGAAGCCGGCTATCAGCGGAGAAATATAATTATCCAGTACGGACTGCCGTATGGCATCCTCGTCCGGTGCCAACGGAAGAGGACGGCTCTGACGTACCAACAGCTTGTTGGCAGCCTTGTCCAATTCAAAACGCACCATCTGATTTTCGTAATTCGTACCACGGTTCACACCCGCCTCATTCAGTTCGGAAGGCACACGTTGTAATTTATTTACTACCAGCATATCACGTCCCAACAGCCTTGCCGGCACTTCAAAGTAATAATCGCTCTTCTTCTGGTAAACATTGAACATTCCCTTGCGGGCAATAGCATCGGAACCAGTCAATTTTTCGTAGTCGCTCTTGGATTGAACGCTGTCCTTGGTTTCACTCTTCTTTTTCTTACGGAACCATCCCATAGCTTCGGGAGAAGCAAAATCAGATGTACCGGCATGCAACAATACGGCAGGCTCACACATGAGTACTCCCGCAACTGCCACGACTGGCAGGATTGTCTTCAATTTCATCAATTCAAACTCTAACTTTAATGCAACAATTACTCCGTTAACTCTCTCTCTTTGACGTATGTTAATAAATACCAACCGCCAGTTTGTTCTACCTCCATAGAACAGTAAACGGGGCGCAAAGATACGAAAAGTATATTTTAAAAGTCACTAAACAACGCTCATTTATGTTTTTTCCATAAACAATATGAAGACTTTTACATATATATCATTTTTTCTCCCATCCTCTATCATTTCTTCTTCACATAAAATTTTGTACCACTGATACCAAATTATCTTCCCCAAGTGGAGGCAAAACAATGATAATATTGTATCTTTGCACCGTTTTTAACTTAGAAAATAAATAAGATAACAACGATATGATAGCTAAAATCAATCAGCTTCTGCAGGAAGTAGAGGCGCTGAAAGCCGCTAACGCCGAGGAATTAGAGGCACTCCGCATCAAGTACCTCAGTAAAAAAGGAGCCATCAATGACTTGATGGCAGATTTCCGCAATGTAGCCGCCGAACAGAAAAAAGAGGTGGGTATGCGCTTGAACGAACTGAAAAACAAAGCACAAGAAAAGATTGCCGCTTTGAAAGAACAGTTCGAAAGCCAAGATACCGGCTGTGACGATATTGACTTGACCCGTTCAGCCTACCCGATAGAATTAGGAACCCGCCATCCGCTCTCCATCGTGAGAAACGAAATCATCGATATATTTGCCCGTATGGGATTCAATATCGCCGATGGACCGGAAATGGAAGACGACTGGCACGTATTCTCCTCCATGAATTTTGCCGAAGACCATCCGGCACGCGACATGCAGGATACATTCTTCATCGAAAATGATACAGAAAACGTATCGCACAGCATCATTCTTCGCACACACACATCCAGCGTGCAAAGCCGTGTTATGGAGACTACACAGCCTCCTATCCGCGTGCTTTGTCCGGGACGTGTATACCGTAATGAAGCCATCAGCTACCGTGCACACGCATTCTTCCATCAGGTAGAAGCCTTATACGTAGACCGCAATGTGTCTTTCACTGACTTGAAGCAGGCCTTATTGCTCTTTGCTCAAGAGATGTTCGGCAGTGACACCAAGATTCGTCTGCGTCCTTCCTACTTCCCCTTCACCGAGCCGAGTGCCGAAATGGACATCAGCTGTAACATCTGCGGCGGCAAGGGTTGTCCTTTCTGCAAACATACGGGTTGGGTAGAAATTCTGGGATGCGGTATGGTAGATCCGAATGTATTGGAGCTGAACGGAATAGACAGTAAAGTGTATAGCGGGTATGCCCTGGGTATGGGTATAGAACGCATCACCAACTTGAAATACCAGGTGAAAGACCTTCGTATGTTCTCTGAAAATGACACACGCTTCCTGAAAGAATTCGAGAGCGCTTACTAAATATAGTGAATAACGGCTAGTGATTAGTGATTAATAAGTTGCGCATTTTCAGCATATCATTAATCACTCATCGCTAACCACTCATCGCTAACCACTATTTTTCGCTATGGCAAAAGACAAACTTGTAACTTCCGGCTATTGCCTTATCCTGGCTGCCAATTTCCTTTTGTATTTTGCCTTTTATCTGATACTACCGGTTCTTCCATTCTACCTGACTGAGGTATTCCATACCGGAAATGCAGCAGTAGGTGTCATCTTGTCATGCTACACCATTGCCTCGCTCTGCATACGCCCGTTTTCGGGATACCTGCTCGACACGCTAGCCCGCAAGCCTCTTTATCTGGTGGCATACTTCATCTTTATCACCATTTTCGCAGGTTACATGTTAGCGGGAGTCCTATCTTTATTCATCATGTTGCGGGTTGTCCACGGCCTTGCATTTGGAATGGTGACCGTAGCGGGAAATACAATTGTGATTGACATTACCCCTTCGTCCCGTCGCGGCGAAGCCGTAGGATATTATGGACTGATGAACAATACAGCCATGAGCTTCGGCCCGATGATTGGTCTTTTCATGCATGACATATATTCCTTTGAAACGATTTTTGCCTGCTCGCTCATATCAGGAACTATCGGTTTTGTTGCCGCATGCCTCGTCAAGACCCCACCCAAACAACCAGTCAAACGAGAACCTATCTCATTGGACCGCTTTGTGCTGCTGAAAGGTATCCCGGCAGGAATCGCACTGCTATTGCTCTCCATACCATATGGCATGACAAGCACTTATGTAGCCATGTATGCCAAAGAAATAGGAATTACCTTGAATTCCGGATTGTTTTTTACTTTTATGGCCGTCGGCATGGCAGTGTCCCGTATGTTCTCCGGCAAACAAGTGGATAAAGGACGTATCACCCAAGTCATAACTTTAGGACTATATCTGGTATGTAGCTGTTTCTTCATATTGTCCGCTTGCGGACTACTGATGAAGACCGTCCCGGAACTGACAAACATATTGTTTTTTATGGTTGCCCTCCTATTGGGAGTAGGCTTCGGGACGATGTTCCCCGCCTTCAATACGCTGTTCGTAAACCTGGCCCCCAACAACCAGCGCGGAACAGCCACCTCTACCTACCTGACTTCATGGGATGTAGGCATTGGTATAGGTCTGACAGCAGGAGGTTATATCGCACAGATTACCTCATTCGATATGGCATATTTTTTCGGAGCCTGCCTCACGGTTATCTCCATCTTCTATTTCAATCTGAAAGTATCTCCTCACTATCATAAAAACAAATTAAGATGAGAAAGAAAGAGCGTTATGAAAAAATCCTTGCTTGGTTTAGGGAGAACGTTCCCGTAGCCGAAACAGAGTTGCATTATGACAATCCGTTCGAGCTGTTGATAGCAGTTATTCTCTCTGCACAATGTACGGACAAACGCGTCAATATGATTACCCCCGCCCTTTACCGGGACTTCCCTACTCCCGAAGCACTCGCCGCTACTACTCCCGACGTGGTATACGAGTATATCCGCAGCGTCTCCTATCCCAACAACAAAGCTAAACATCTTGTAGGCATGGCACAGATGTTGGTGAAAGAATTCAACAGTGAGGTACCCGATACCCTTGAAGAACTGGTAAAACTGCCCGGCGTAGGCCGCAAAACAGCCAATGTCATCCAATCCGTTGTTTTCAATAAAGCGGCTATGGCAGTAGACACACACGTGTTCCGCGTCAGCCATCGCCTGGGTCTCGTATCAGATAAATGTACAACTCCGTTCAGTGTCGAAAAAGAATTGGTAAAACATATACCGGAAACAGACATCCCCATAGCTCACCACTGGCTTATCCTGCACGGTCGCTATGTATGCCAGGCACGTACTCCACAATGTGATACCTGCGGTTTGCAATTAATGTGCAAATATTACTGCCAGAAATATAAAGTTAGCAAAGAGAGCGGCAAAGACAAAGAATAAACAACGGTTTCATAGCAAAAAAAAGAAATAAATGCTAACTTTGCGCTCACTAAAAAGAAATTAGTAACACTTTTAAATAAAATAGAGTATTATGACAATTGATCAATTTAACTTTGCCGGAAAAAAGGCATTCGTTCGTGTGGACTTCAACGTACCCTTGGACGAAAACTTCAACATTACAGATGATACCCGTATGCGTGCCGCTCTTCCTACATTGAAGAAGATTTTGGCCGATGGCGGTAGTGTAATTATCGGTTCTCACCTCGGTCGTCCGAAAGGCCCGGCTGACAAGTTCTCCTTGAAGCACATTCTGAAGCATCTCGAAGAGTTGTTGGGTGTTGAGGTGCAATTTGCTAACGACTGTATGGGCGAAGAAGCTGCCGTAAAGGCTGCTGCTCTGCAACCGGGTGAAGTGTTGTTGCTCGAGAACCTCCGTTTCTACGCTGAAGAGGAAGGCAAACCCCGCGGTTTGGCTGAAGATGCTACAGACGAAGAAAAGAAGGCTGCCAAAGCTGCTGTTAAGGAAAGCCAGAAAGAATTCACCAAGAAATTGGCTTCTTATGCAGATTGCTATGTAAACGACGCTTTCGGTACCGCTCACCGTGCACACGCTTCTACTGCATTGATCGCTAAATATTTCGACAAGGACAACAAAATGTTCGGTTACCTGATGGAAAAAGAAGTAAAGGCTGTTGATAAAGTTTTGAACGATATCCAACGTCCGTTTACTGCCATCATGGGTGGTTCCAAAGTTTCTTCCAAGATTGAAATCATTGAAAACCTGCTGAACAAGGTAGACAACCTGATTATTGCCGGCGGTATGACTTATACTTTCACCAAAGCCATGGGCGGCAAAATCGGTATTTCTATCTGCGAAGATGACAAACTGGATTTGGCTCTTGACCTGGTGAAGAAAGCAAAAGAAAAAGGCGTAAACCTTGTTTTGGCTGTTGATGCCAAGATTGCCGATTCTTTCTCCAACGATGCCAACACCAAGTTCTGCCCGGTTGACGAAATTCCTGATGGCTGGGAAGGTCTTGATATCGGTCCTGAGACTGAAAAGATCTTTGCAGATGTCATCAAGAACTCCAAGACTATCCTTTGGAACGGTCCGACGGGTGTATTCGAATTCGAGAACTTCACTCACGGTTCACGCGCTGTAGGCGAAGCTATCGTAGAAGCTACCAAGAACGGTGCTTTCTCACTCGTAGGTGGCGGTGACTCTGTAGCTTGTGTCAACAAGTTCGGCTTGGCAAGCGGCGTGTCTTACGTATCTACCGGTGGCGGTGCATTGCTTGAAGCAATCGAAGGAAAAATCCTTCCGGGTATCGCTGCTATCAACGAATAAAAACAAGCAAAATAACACCCAAAGGCAGCTCTTTGAAAAAAGGGTTGCCTTTTTTACTACTATCCATCCCTATAATGAGACGAATTCTACTATCCTGCATCCTTTTATCAGCCACATGCATCCTGAAAGCACAAGATGCTTGTCTGAATGATGTAGTCAACACTTTAAAAGACCGCATTTCACTCTCCGGCTATGCCCAAGTGGGATATACATACGATGATGCGGGCGAAGGTACCAGCAATACTTTCGATATAAAGAGAGTTATCTTTATGGCGCGCGGTAAAATCACCGATAAATGGTCGGCTTACTTCATGTACAGCTTTGCCAATACCGGAAAAATTCTGGAAGCCTACACGGAATACCGCTTTCTCCCTCAACTCACAGCACGTATCGGACAGTTCAAAACCATGTATACCATTGAGAACCCGATGTCTCCCTGCTTTGTCGAATTAATAAACTGTTATTCTCAAGCCGTCAATTACCTGGCCGGTATCAATGGCAGTGATCCGTTGTATGGCTCTGCAAGCGGTCGTGATATGGGATTGTTAATTTATGGAGACTTGTTCGACTCTTTGATGACTTATAACCTTGCCATCATGAACGGACAAGGCATCAACCTAAAAGATAAAAACAATCAGAAAGATATTGTAGGCAGCCTTATGGTACATCCATTGAAATGGTTGTCCGTCGGCGGTTCCTTTGTTAAAGGGAAAGGATGCGCCGTAGCCGTTTCTTCCATTAATCCAGACATAGCCATAGGAGAGAATTACACCCGAAACCGCTGGTCGGCAGGTGCCACCATCAAAACAAAATCCGTAGATGTACGTACAGAATACTTGGCCGGAAAAGACGGACACGTTAAAAGTGACGGTTACTATGCAACCGTATCTGCCCATGTGCTTCCCAAATTTGACGTAATAGCCTCTTATGACTATTTCAACAAAAATAAAACTATTTCCGATAAACAGACCAATTATGTAGCAGGTGTACAGTATTGGTTCTATCCCAAATGCCGTCTGCAAGCCCAGTATACATACTGTAACCGCCATAAAGGAGAAAACTCAAACCTGCTTCAAGCACAGTTGCAAGTTCGTTTCTGAGCTGGGGAAATGGAAATTTATGAACTTTTTGGCATCCTTTTTGTAGTTTTATAAGATACATACCCAAAAAGAGACTGATTTATGAACGAACAAGCCATACAAGAACAATATCAGCATATCGTTACTCTACTCAAGCAGCAACGGCTGAAGGAAGCACAATCCCAACTGGAAGCCTTTCTTTGGAACAGCGGTGACTGGACACTCCGCAACCGCTTGGAACAAGCTCAGACATCCTATCAGTACATGCTGCAATACATGCGCCAGGGAATCGACGATCCTGAACGACAGAAACTATATCGCCAGATTCTGACCGAAACTTGGGAAGTCGCTGACCAGGCACGTCTGTCTCTCCTTGACGGAGTTTCCACGCACTATTACCATTCCCTGCGCAATAACCGGGAACGCCTCCCCAAAGAATACAATATTGCCGCACTGCAGAAGGTATTGGAATCTTTCCCTGATGACCTGGCCGTTTGTCAGCTGATGCCGGATAACCAAGGCATGGACGCCGTACTGCAACGGCACGAACAAACCGCCCAGGTTCTTTTCCTTTCCACATGGAGTAACAGTGACTGGTCTGCAGAAGACGAACAGCAAGCCAAAGGATTACTGGAATCAGAAATGCTTCCCGTCAATGATTTGTGCCTGTTCACCAGTGCCGTCATGCTCAGTCTGATGGAATGCTTCGATACCCGCAAATTCTCATGGTTGCTAGACGCCGTAACGCATGCAAATACGCAAGTAAACCAACGGGCTTTGGTAGGTATCGCTTTCGCACTTCTTTTTCATCCCACCCGTCTGTCGCTTTATCCCGAATTGACAGCCCGCCTTTCCCTGCTCAACGAAGACGGCAGTTTCGGCAAGCAACTGAACCGTATTTACATCGAGCTGCTCCGTAGCCAGGAAACGGAAAAGATAGACAAGAAGATGCGTGAAGAAATCATTCCGGAGATGATGAGGAATGTGAACATCATGCGCAACATGAAGTTCGGTTTTGAAGAGAACCCTGAGGAAAACGATCTTAATCCGGATTGGGAGAAAGCTTTTGAAAGTTCCGGACTGGGAGACAAGATACGGGAGATGAACGAATTACAGCTGGAAGGCGCTGACGTCTATATGAGTACGTTTGCACAACTCAAGACTTATCCGTTCTTTAAGGAACCGTACAACTGGTTCTATCCGTTCGACATGCATCACTCCAGCATCATCAAGGAATTCGGATTCAAGCCTACCGGAGACAATGCCATCCTCTCCCTTATCCTCCAATCCGGTTTCTTCTGCAATAGTGACAAGTATTCCCTTTGCTTTACAATGGCACATATACCACAGTCACAGCGTACGATGATGCTCAGCCAGATGACTTCCCAGGATTTGGATGCACTCATGGACGAAAGCAAATCTTCCGCTTTACGGCAGTATGCCGAACGACCGGATGTCATCAGCAACCAGTATGTCCACGACTTATACCGTTTCTTCAAGTTAAGCCAGCGCAGACACGAGTTCCGTGACATCTTCAAGGAAGAGATTGCCCTGCACCGTATCCCGGCACTCAAAGATATTCTGTGCAAACCCGAGCTGCTGATTACCATCGCCGATTTCCACTTCCGCAAAGAACACCCGGCAGAAGCATTGGAGCTTTATAAGGAATTGATAGCCTTGAACCATGCAAATGCAGACATTTTCCAAAAGGCTGGCTATTGCCTGCAAAAGGAAAAGAGGTATAAGGAAGCGATAGACGCCTACCTGAAAGCCGATGTACTAAAGCCCGACCATGTCTGGACAATCCGCCATCTCGCTACGTGCTACAGGCAGATAAGGGACTTTGCCTCTGCACTGGAATACTACAAGAAAGTGGAGGCAATCCAGCCGGAAAACCATAATATCCTTTTCTACGCCGGAAGCTGCCTTGCCGAACTGGAAAGATATGAAGAGGCTCTGCAATATTTCTTCAAGCTTGATTTCATCGAAAGCAATTGTATCAAAGCATGGCGTGCTATAGGCTGGTGTTCGTTTGTCAACGGCAAGTATGAGCAAGCAATGAAGTATTACGAAAAGATACTCGCCTCCAAACCACTCGCAGCAGACTATCTCAATGCCGGACATGTTGCTTGGAGAACGGGCAAAATAGAAAAAGCTGCAGAACTTTACAGTAAAGCAGCTTTGGAATATGGCGGGCAGGAGATTTTTAGAGAAATGTTCGGTAAAGACAAAGAAACACTTGTCAGACAAGGAATCAGTGAAAAAGATATCCCTCTAATGATGGATCTGGTTTAGACCTCCAACAACTCCCTGTACAGCCTCTGTACGGGGAGCCCCATTATATTATAGTAACTCCCGGATATGTTTTCCACCCCGATGAATCCAATCCACTCTTGTACACCATAAGCTCCGGCTTTATCCATGGGGTGGTATTTGTCCACATAATAGGCAATTTCCTCTTCGTTCAGTTTGGCAAAACGCACTTCTGTTGCCGCCGCAAAACTGCGTTGCCACTCAGTGGTAGTGATGCATACACCGGTAAACACTTCATGGGTACGTCCGGACATGTCGCGCAACATCTGCATAGCTTCTTCCCTATTCTTGGGTTTTCCGAGAACTTGTCCATCCAGCCAGACAATGGTATCTGCTGTAATCATCAATTCGTCCGGATGCATCATATCACGGTAGGCATCTGCCTTTTCCCTGGATATGTAGAGAGGAATATCCGCTCCCCGCAACGTTTCGGGATAAGACTCGTCCACATCGGGCAAAGTTCTTACTTCATATTCCACTCCCAAACCAGCCAGCAATTCTTTCCTTCGCGGAGAGTTAGAGGCAAGAATCACCTTATATTTCTTCAGATTATCTAACATCATATCATTTACGATTTGACGATTTACAATTTAACGATTGAAACAACTACCAACCAAAAGCTTTTTCATCTGCCATCCAAAGCCCTTGCACTTTCAATACCTGTTCCACAATGTCGCGACCACAGCCATAACCGCCTTCTGCATACGAAATATAGCGAGCCACAGCCTTTACCTCAGGCACAGCATCCTTAGGACAACACGGCAAACCACACTCACGCATCACCTCCAAGTCGGGAATATCATCACCTACATACAATATTTCCTCGTCCTTCAAGCCATGACGGTCACGGAAGTCATGGTAATCATGGATTTTAACAGAAGAACCCATATAGATATTTCCATCCTCAAAACCTAAAGAAGTAAAACGCTTGCGGACTGCTTCTGTACGTCCACCCGTAATTATACCCAGCAACACACCTTGCTTAGCGGCCAGATGCAGGGAATAACCATCCTTTATGTTGACCGTACGCAGAGGTTCACCCTCCGAACTCATAGGGATAACATTGGCACTCAGCACACCGTCCACATCAAAAACAAGGGCTTTTATCTTTTTCAAATCATAGTTTATGGTACTCATTGCACTTTTTTCTTGTTCATTATAATATACCTATATGCAGCAAAACATTAGTTCAAAAGAGGCAAGCATCGGCATCCGGTTATCTTATTGCCAACCGATGTATATTCTCGCTAATCTCCCGATATAGTTCCAGCATTTGCGGCTCATCGGCAAGCATCCGCAGATGCTCGTCAATGACATTCTCATCATAGCGCACAGCCGGTCCTGTCTGTGCGGCAAGCGGTTCCAGCTCATGCACCTTGCGGGCCGTCTCGTCTATCAAGGGGAGCATTGCCTCGAACGGCAACCCGTACTTTTTCAGCAGTTCAGCAGCCAACACATACATGTGATTGGTAAAATTGCACGTAAACACAGCCGCCAGATGCAAACTTTTGCGCTGCTCAGAACTTGCTTCATACACTTTTTCCGATAGGGCGGAAGCAATGTCCTTCAGAAGCTGCACATCCTCTTCCGAGTTGCTTTCCACAAAACACGGTATCTGTCCAAAATCCACTTCACGCTGCTTACTGAAAGTCTGCATCGGATAAAGCACTCCATAACGCGCAACATGCCCCTGCCAAATATTCATAGGAATACTGCCGGCTGTATGCACCCATAAAGCATTCTCCTTTCCAGAAACAATCTGGGGTAATAATTCTACAAAAGCCGCGTCCTTCAGCGAAACGATATAAAGCTGCGCCTCCTTCGTAACCGCCTGCAGCTCCGTGGTATATGCAGCTTCCACCGTCTGTGCCAATCCCTGCGCCGATTCTTTTGTACGGCTGTAGACCTGCACAATACGAAACCCTTTCCGATAAAGAGCTTTTGCCAGATTAGTAGCTAGATTTCCGGCACCGATAAAGGCAATGGACATATCTTCTATACTTCTTCCTGCCATACGCTTATCTTGTTGCCAACCAATACAGAATAGCCCCTAATGCCAGCAACGCCAACGGCAGCAGATAAGCGGACATCGTACCGAGTAAGGCAGTTATCAACCCGAAGTTCAATATCAGCCACAAACCTATCAATACCAATCCCACTGACTTGTCATGCTTGAACAGCAGAAAAATCACTGCGGTATACAATAGAAAATTATCCTTATTCATCACCCACGGCAAGCCGATTGCAGAAAAATGCACCAATTTGTCCACCAAGTAAAGAATGCCGAATACAATCAGTGTGATGGCAGTGGCCTTATATGTATCACGGTTATTGTTTGCTTTTGCTGCACTCACTGTTACTTTCCTCCGTACTTATTGATATGTATCTTTTCCCACTGCAGATTGTCTTCGTTGAAAGGCTTGCGCTCCATCCCCTTATGGCCGATAGCAATAACACTAAGCACCTGCAACTGCAAAGGAATATCCAACACCTCGTGCACATACTCGCCGGAAGGCATACCGGAAGCCGTAAAACGTTCGCGCACCTGCACCCAGCAGCTTCCCAGCCCCATATCTTCGGCCTGAAGTTGCAGGTAGATGGAAGCAATGGAGGCATCTTCTATCCACACATCGCTTGCCAGCGGGTCGGCAACAACCACTACTGCCAGTGCCGCATCGGCAATAAACTGCGATGCCTGCTCCTTGCAATAGGACAATTCCTTCAATTTATCCTTCTCGTCCACCACTATGAACTGCCATGCATTGCTACGCTTCGACGTGGGTGCCATCAAAGCAGCTTTCATCAAAGTGACGACTTGTTCTTGTGTCAATTCTTCTTCTGTAAACTTCCGCATGCTGCGGCGTGCTTTTATCAATTCACTGAAACTTTCCATAACATATTCGTGTTTAGCGAAGGCAAATTTAGATAAAATATCCGGGAATGGCGAATAAAAGCCCTTACAATCTTCTCCCCGCTTCCTTTTGTATCAGACAAGCAGATAGGCGGTATCCGGAGCAACCGAAAATTCCTCTAAATAGATTATCCAGTCGGTCACATCCTCTACCGTAAACCACCCTTCATCACCCTCGTGCATGTGGCTGACGTCGTAAGGTTCTTGTATAAGCTGTCCCTTGAAACGCTCTCCATCAAACTCCAACAGCTTAAACCAAATATGTTCGCGGTCGTCAGCCTGCTCGGCACTGTCTGTCTTCAAGCCAATTTTAAGCAAGATAGAGTCTTCGTCCTTCTTTGCCATGTATTTCACAAGACCGAAACGCTCGCGAGCCAACGCACTCATGCGATTGGTTTCACGGGTACTAATAAAGAATAGCGGATTCTCACCCCACATGCTATCGTATTCGGACACCTTCCGCAGTCTGCCTTTCTTCTCGTCGTCCTCACTCGTATAGATGAACACGGGTGCCGTGCGGCCGTTGTGTCCCTCCTCACGGTCGTCCGCACTGCCAAGAACGAGGCTTCGGTACTCATCCAGCGCCTTTGTCCACGAAACGTAGGTGGCCACTATCGGCAAACGGTCATTCAACATCCCGATATATACGCCAACACCAGGTTCGGAAGTCCTATCGTCTTTATCGAGCAGATGACTAGCAAGGGCGGAAATCAAGTAATAATGGTTGTTGTAATTCTCCTTGTCTGATTTCAGAATCTCAAGTTCATACAAACCGCAACGGTTCAATCCGTGCGTATGCAACCACACCTCGCCTCCTTCATCGGTCACAGCATGTACCGTGAACAAAACACTCGTTCCGGGAACTACCGCCGAGTCGGCAGCCAGAGTGGCCCACCGAGCACAAACCAGTTTCTCGGCACTTTCGTCCACAATGGCAAGCAGGTCGGGCACCATAGCTACAGCAATCTTCAGTTGCAGATGGTAGGACTTCTGCCCGTCAACGCCGAACTTCATGAACACCGTAAGTGCCCTATCGGCTCTGCCAATAGCATATAGTTCTTCGTCAGTGAAATAATAATCCCGACGATTAAACATATCAGGCATTGAAAAATCACCTTCATAGAAACCTATTTCATACACTTCGCCATCATATCCTACTTCCATATATCCCGGTTCGTCTTCATCAGGCAAACGTTTTTTCAACAATTCCACTCCAGAGATAGCAGCCACGCGCTCAAAAAGCCGTACCGACAAATCCATTCCACCCCCCTTAGGCACTGCCATCATATAAGAGGACTCTTCCCAGTAGCACAGCGGCTGTTCTTCGAGAACCGTTTTCTTTTTCTTAAAAATCATATCCATTCTTTTTATGTAAGACTTCAGCTATAGTGACAAATTTAATAAAAAAGCCTACCCATGCCAACCGAAATTTCAGTTTTTTTGTTAAGTTTGCAAGCAATGCCCCTCAAACTCACTACATATTACCGTGGGAGCAAGGTTCCTGACCTGCCAGGCACCAACACCTTCCATTCCACAGAGTTGTTCCGAATCTACGAGGAAACTCCGGGGTATACCCCCATACTCATTGTGGCATCCGAAGATGACAAGCCCGTTGCGAAACTGCTTGCCGCCATACGTAAAAGTGTCCGCATGTTTCCACCCGGCATCATCAAAAGATGTGAGGTGTACGGTACGGGAGAATATTTCAATAACGAGGCAGACAAAGAGATTATCTTCAGTGACATGCTGCAAAGGCTTACCAATGAAGCATTGCGCGATTCTTTTCTCATCGAGTTCCGCAACCTGGAAAATGCCATGTTCGGATACAAATCTTTCCGAGACAACCAATACATCGCCATCAATTGGCTGCGGGTACGCAACTCGCTGCACAGCGTCGAAAAGGTGGAAGAGCGTTTCAGCCCGTCACGTATCCGGCAAATAAAGAAAGGGCTCAAAAACGGCGCCCAAGTACGGGAAGCACGTACCAAAGAGGAGATTCTCTGTTTTGCCCAGATGTTGCGCCACGTATATTCTTCCAAGATACGGCGCCACTTCCCCAGCATCAAGTTCTTTCAGCATCTCGAAAACCAGTTGACAAAAGGGCAGCAAAGCAAAATCTTCATCGTCATTTATAAGGAGAAGATTATCGGTGGCAGCGCATGCATTTATTCAGATGATAGCGCCTATCTATGGTTCTCAGGTGGCATGCGCAAGACTTATGCCCTGCAATATCCGGGGATTCTTGCCGTATGGAAAGCACTGGATGATGCCAAACAACGCGGATACCGCCACTTAGAGTTCATGGACGTGGGACTTCCCTTCCGTAAACATGGCTACCGTGAGTTCGTTCTCCGCTTTGGAGGAAAACAAAGCAGCACCCGACGCTGGTTCCGTTTCCGTTGGAACTGGCTGAATCGGGTGCTGATAAAGATGTATGAATGATTCTTACCGAAATCAGAAATTAGTGTAGACCACATATCCATGAGCCGGTACATTAACCTGTTTATTTACGGTTTCACTTTTTCCTGTAAAGTAATTGGTCCAGTTACCAGGAGTGGCAGGGAAAACAATATCAGTAGCGGTATGTGTAAAGTTACCCACCACCACCAGTTGCTTACCCGTTATACTTTTTACCAATAATGTACGACCGTTGTCCCAATCAGAAGTTTCCACCTTCCATGTCAAAGTTGCATTTGCATCAAACAACTCCGGATGAGCATTGCGCAGCTTCATCAAAGCTGCATAAACATCGTGCAGCCCTTTACGATCGGCGTTATCTAAATATTCCCAATGCAAAGGCTTCCTACCGGTACGGCCATTCTCTTCAATAGAGATGTCATATCCCATCTCTCCGAACTGCCAAACCATCTTAGGACCAGGAACGGTAAGGAAGAAAGTTGTATTTAGTGCCAACTGATTCATACGGGCATCAAGGTCGGTTTTCAGCACACCATCACCCCATTGCGACTGTTTGTAAGCTGTGCGTTCTTCATCATGGCTTTCCATAAAACCTACCCATGCAGTGTTTTTCTCATAAAGGCTACTAAAAGAACTATTTTCAGCATACCCCATAGCCGACTGACAATAGGCATTATTCAAGTTACGCCATAAGTGCATACCATCAGCTGCCAGTTCATTTTCTTCCTTTGAATCACAGAAATGCTCCAAGATAACATAAGAGTCCTTTTTCACTTCCTTGATGGCCGCATTATAATCCTTTAGGACGGCAATGCGACCCGCATCGTAATTGGATGCTGTACTTTCAGTGCAAGAGGTTTGTGTGAACCCTTTCGTCAAATCAAAACGAAAGCCATCCACCTTATATTCCTTCAACAAGAATTGCAGATTACGCTTCACAAACTTACGCACCAATGGGCTTTCATGATTGAAATCATGGAACACGCTATAAGGATGAGGTGCTTCCACATTGAAGTATGGATTATTCTTTGCAGTCTTATCACCATCCCAATAGAGTTTAGCCAGCGGATTATTTCCTGTAGCATGATTATAAACCACATCCAGAATAACTGCCATACCAGCCTCATGACAAGCATCAATGAACTGCTTATACATTGTTTTTGTCCCATAAGCTTTATCCATCGCAAAGAAAAAACAAGGATTATACCCCCAACTGTCATTGCCGTCAAACTCCTGCACCGGCATCAACTCAATAGCGTTGACACCCATTTCTTTCAAGTAAGAAAGCTTTCCCATCGCACCGTTAATGTCACTCGTAGCCGTAAAGTCGCGCAAGTGCAATTCATATATCACTAATTGCTTAGGATTTGCTATTTTAAAATCATTATACTTCCAGTTATAACTATCTTTCTGTATCTTGAAGGTCGAAACGATTCCTACCCCTCCCTTAGGATAAACCAGGTTTTCATTATAGGTAGAAGCTGAAATATCTTTATCATTATCAGGATCCAGTATTTTTTCAGTATAAGCATCTGCCAAATGAATTACTTCACCTTCCTTTGTACCCACATAGTATTGGAAAGCATACTCTTTACCAGCATCTAACCCCGCCAACGTAATCCACCAACATCCGGAAGCATCATCACGATACATCTGCGACTTTTCGTCATTACTTAAGGTCCAATTGTTAAAGTCACCCACAACATGTGCAAAATCCTTATGATTTCCATTCACATCTTTATCATAAAGTACCAGTGTCACTGTAGAATTATCCATTATGTTGATACCTTCGACCATATCAGCCGGTACAGCGGCAGTTTTAATCTCACCGGGTACAAATCCTTCATATTTTGTATCAGTTACCGCTATAAAGGAATCAGTATCTATTCCTTTTTTACTACCATCCGCACTACGAATCACTATTCCAAGTTGGTTCACCGGTGTCTTTCCACTCCCAAACCACTCCCGGATATTCGGACTCAATGTAATACTCCAAATATTAGCCTCAGATAAAGTCATCTTACATTTATCTTTGTTTTCTGCCCACTCTGCAGGCACGAATTGCCAACGACCTTCACTGACAACACCAATATGTACATACACATCTCCTTTATACTCATAGAGGGCAGACTTTGTATCCGCTTTAAACGTAATGACAAGAGACTGATCAGCATCTGGTACCACCGGTGTATAACTCAGACCAGCAGGAATTGCAATTGCATTGGCAGCTTGAGTGACGGATATTTCTTCCCTTTTTGAACCGGATATAATATTCAATTGTGCTGTACGCGCTATTCCAGTTTCATTTTTAGCAACAGAAACCATAATCGTAGCTTTTCCTGACAAGCCTTTTGCCGGATTGATACTGCACCAGCCAATATCCTCACCACTCAGCTCAGCAGTCCATTGATATCCGGCCTCAAAACTGACACTTTGTGAAGAAGCAGCTTCAGCAAAGCTAAAACCTTGTTCAAAAATAGCTTCACTACCGGAGGCAGGAGTCAAATATTCCTGAAACTCCTCTTTGTTGTCACTACATGCCGTGAATGCCAGCAGCACGCTGAAGCATATCAAATGCCATAAAACAAGATTCTCACGTTGAACGATAATTTTCATAATATGAAGTATTTAAAGTTATCACTTCACAAATATAACCGGAAAAGAAAGGGCAAATCAATTAACGTAAAGGAAAACGAGAACAATATCACGAAAACGTTTGCATATCAAACAGAAAGAGGAGACCTTACACAATATAATAGTATAGGGTCTCCTCTTTTATTAAAATCCAGCCGTCAGAATCTAATTATTCTATACTCTAATGCATTCAGTTTAATTTCATTCATCAATTCCAGAGGTTTATTTTCGTAAATATCAGTAGCTACATGATGCTTCCAACCCTCCGGTAAGATAACAGAAACATCTCTATTACGCACATTAACCAATATCATAAAAGCATCTTTACCATCACTTTTCTGATACATCAAGACGTCTGAAGCAGGATACCCAGTTAATATTCCTTTCCGAAGTGCAGGATATTTATTATACAATCCCATTAAACACCCATATTCTTGATAAATATCCGAACATTCGGACCAATCCACGGATGTATATGCAAAAAAATTAATAGGAGCCTCATGTCCAATTTCTTGTGAACTATAAATCAATGCTCCACCATGCAAAAAAACTGTTCCAACAAAAGCAGCCATAGCTGCCCTTTCACTTCCTAACTCCACAATTGGCGACATTTTAGAAGCCTCATCATGATTGGTAATAAAACGTAATTTCATTTTTCCTGCCGGAATTGAGTCATACTCGCTCCAATCCACCTCCAACAAGCGTGCCGCACTACTATCATTAACGAAAACATCCCGCATCGCCTCCATCAAATCCCAAGCATAGTTCATATCAAATCCTGCATCAAAATGATCTTTGCGCTTACCTTCTGCCAACATTAACAATTTCCGATTTGGAATAGCCCTCAGAGAATCAACAGCTTGCTTCCAGAAAGTATATGGAACATAATCAGCAGCATCACAGCGAAAACCATCTACACCAACTTCTTGTATCCAATATTTCATAGCATCAATCATTGCAAGGCACATATCTGCATTATCGTAGTTCAAATCTGCCACATCATTCCATCCCGTTCCTGCAGGAGAAATTATATTTCCGATACTATCCTGAGTATACCACTCTTTATGTTCTTTAATCCAAGCATGGTCCCAAGATGTATGATTAGCAACCCAATCTAAAATTACACTTATTCCTTTTTCATGGCATAATTCCACTAAACGCTTAAATTCTTCTACTGTTCCAAATTCAGGATTTATTCTTTTATAATCTTTGATACAATAAGGAGAATTCACCGTATTTACCTCACCAATCTCATAGATTGGCATAAACCAAACAACATTAACACCCAAAAACTGAATAGAATCAAGATGTTTTGATATGACATTAAATGCATTCTTCAGAGCAAAAACACGTGGATTGATTTCGTACATCACAACGTCTTCTACAGCAGGTAATACTTGCTTTTGTTCAGTAACTATCTCGCGTTTTCCGGCACAAGCATACACTGTCAATAATACAAGTATAGTATAAAATAAATTCCTCATCTATTTACAATTCATTGGTCTGACAAATAAAAAAGGATTAAAGGTCCCCCCCTTAATCCTTTTTCTATAAATAAGAGAGCCTTAATTGGCTGTCATTGTAGCATTCTTAGCTTCTGGATCCAATACAATCGTGTATGTTCCAGCTGAAACTTTAATATTTCCACCATCCTGCGTCAGCGCACCTAAACTACCACCAAAGTTTATAGTCCAAGCTGCATCCCATCTGAATTTCATTTCACCATCACCTAATGTAACAGTCACCGACCACTTTTGCGTTTCAGCATCATAATCCATTAAAGTGCCTTTATCCCATCCACCAGGAGTAGCATCACCAATAATCTCCCAACCTGTCTTATCCAAAGTAGCAACCATCTTCTTAGTATCGGCACCTACTCGATAATAACCGGCAGCCTCAATCTTAACATTACCGCCATCACCGATAACAAACGTAGTTGATGTCTTAGCCTCATTCCAAGTAATATCTCCAACAACACCAATCCACGTACCAGAATCATAGAACTTGAATTCTGTATCGGCAGGGAAATAGTGAGTGCCAGTATATTTGAAATCACGAGCTGCAGATTCTACCTTATAGCAATCATCAGCTTCCGGCTTCCAACCATCACCACTCTGATAGCTACCAGGCAATGTCATTGCAGAGCTAGAAAGCTCAATCGTTGTTTCTTCCATACTATAAGTATATTTTCCTGCATTAGTCAAATTTAAAGTAATAATATAGGGACTTGCCTTTACCACTTTGAAATTTTGACCTCCAGCAACCAAGTTACCGGCCAACTCAGAAAGTTTACCTTCTTCTGCTCCATAATTGAATCCCCAGTCATTATTGGCTCTAAATTTGAATTCCTTATCGAGCAACGGAGTAACCACTGTCCAAAGACGAGTAGTGGTATCGTATTCCATCTGGGTATCTTTGTCCCAACCACTAGACGTAGCATCTCCAATTACTCCCCAAACCAGCCCTTTCTCTGATTGGGTTACCTTACCTTCCGCATCTAAAGTAATTTCAATGAAACCTTTACCATCAGCAGTAACTTGCTGGTCTTTAGCCAATACTTTCGTAAGGTCTGCACCATCAATGATTGCATAAGAAGCAGCACCATCAAAATTGGCATAACCACTATAAATGCCATCACCGTCAGGGTCACCTATCAAATAGGCAGTAGTGTAGTCCCAATCAGGATAGCCAACAGCTACATAAGCATACTTCCATGTAATATTATCTACATTAGGGTCATAAGGTGTAGCCTTAAAAGTTATTGAGTTACTAGCTGCATCAGTATAAGCATCATATGCCTCAGAAACCAAAGAAACAGTAAAATCATACGTTTGCCCCGGATATGCTCCTACCTTAGCCAATAAAGAATTCATTTCACTATTTGTAAATGCCAGTTTTGCATCCCCTGTTTCTCCTATTACAATACTCTTATTGGTAGAAGTATTTGTTAGAGTTACAACATAATTAACTACTGCAGAAACTCCATAATCTGCCTTATCCCAAGCTATTTCCGGAAATTGCGCATCCTTATTGTCTTTAGTAATAGTAATGTCTGTTTGGGAAAGCGCATGCAATGCAGCAGCAGTCTTCAATTCCAATATGGGGGTAGCATCCTCCTCACAAGACATCAATGCGAAGATTCCAGCCAAAAGTAAATAAATATATTTTGTCTTCATATCATTCATGTTTAATCATTAATATTAGTATCCTTCATTCTGTACCAGGTTCTGATTAGAACCAACATCGTCTGAAGGCAAGGGGAACACTTGATAAAAGCTTTCAACAGATTTTCCTGCCGCAACTCCACCCTTCCATGGCCAAACATAATCAGCAGAAGTATATTTACCGAAGCGAATCAAATCTGTACGTCTTTGAGCTTCGTAGAATAGCTCACGTGCGCGTTCATCCATCATAAAGTCCAAAGTAAAATCACTATCGGAAATAGGTGCGGACGCCTTGTCTGAATATGCACGTTTACGCAAATCATTTACATATCCCAAAGCCTCTGTTTTTGTTGCTCCTTGTCCGCCACGAAGAACAGCTTCTGCTAAATTCAAATAGATTTCACCTAAACGGAATAATGGATAATCTGTCCAAGCTTCCGCAGATGCAGGTTTACTTCCATCTTTATTCACATTATAAAACTTGGTAACGGGAATGCCATTATTGACAAAATCAGCTTCATTTGTGATCTCAATATTTGTGGTAGCTTCTGTACGCAACATTGCTTTACGAGTATCCTTATCACTGCTATCCTCTTTTTCAAAGATATTATATAAAGACGACTTAGCTCTAACACCTTGCCAACCTCCCTTTGCATTCGTTTCTTCTTGAAAATCAGCAGAACCCCAGCATAACAAAGCTGTCATACCTCCCCAGGTCTTTGTATCTTCACCTTCATATCTCAATGGGAAAATCATCTCTTTGGATTGGTCATTATCAGCTTTGAACATATCGCCATAAACCGGTTCCAATTGGTAACCTGCTGAAATAATCTTTTTAGAATAAGTCACACATTCAGTATATTTATTTACACCTACATACGTGTCTGCATTCAAATACAAGCGAGACAATGCAGCCCACAGAGCAGCTTTATTAGCATGTCCATAATTATCATTAAATCCAACTACAGGATCAAGCATATCACTTTCACATGCCAACATTTCACTTTCAATGTATTCAAATAATTGATCTTTCATAATTTGTTGTGGACGAACGCTACCAATAGGGCTGTTTTCATCTACAAACGGAACATTACGATACAAATCCAAAGCATACAGATACATCAAAGCACGCATAAAACGAGCTTCTGCACGGAAAGTTTTAATAGAAGCCTTTACTTGCTCTGAACAACCTCGTGAGGCAAGTTTATCATCAGTTGTTTCACGTAAAAACGCATTTGACAAGTTAATCTGATAATACAAACGATAATATGATCCTTTGATCCATGGACTTGAAGCAGCCCAAGAAATATGATTGAAGTCTGGAATACCAGGATCATTCCAGCAACAATGAGCGATATCAGAAGCCAATTCCTGCATATTCCACAATACGCGAATAAATGAAGCCTGAGAACCACCGTCAATGCCGACAACATCCTGGTCTGAGTCTCCACCTGCATTACCACCTATTACCAAACCTGCATATATTTTAGCCAAACTTTGTTCATAAGCTCCTATCTCCTTTCCAAAAACGACATCCGAAACCAATTCATCCTTATCCAATGGAACCGTATCCAGATCGTTCACACAAGAGGTAACCCCTAACATCGTACTCAAAAGGGCTGCCGACAATATATATTTATATTTTAATATTTTCATAACTTCATTGATTAAAAATTAAGATTCAAGCCTAACATAAATACACGAGGGCGAGGATAGATATTATTATCAACTCCACTACCGCTAATTTCAGGATCCAAACCATCATATTTGGTAATAACAAACGGATTCTGTACCGTGACATAAACACGTGCACTTTGTTTATCATTGAACAGCTTGTTAAAAGTGTATCCTAATGAAATATTGTCCATCCGTACAAAAGAAGCATTCTGAACATAGTAACTAGAACGATATTGCCCTGTCTTGAAATTTGTTTTCCATGCAGAAGTCAAACGATTTTTCAAGAAACCAGTTTGGTCATACATTTGTGAACCATCCCAAGCCTCACGATTGGATTGTACATTGTTATAAGCATAGTTTCCAATACTTGCACGCAAAGCAAATGACAAATCCCAATTCTTATAAGACAATTGAGAAGTTAATCCCATAAATACGTCAGGAGCAGACTTTTTGTAAGCGACCAAATCTTCTTCGTCTATTTTATTATCCCCATTTTGATCAACATAAGCACCTTCTATCGGATTTCCAGCCTTATCATAAAGTTGTTCCCATACATAGAATGAATTATAAGGATGATCAACAGCATTTATCATGATATTATAACCGGTTGCTCCATCAATACCAGTATGAATCACACCTTTATAAGCCGGGTCATCATTAAATGTCAATTTGGTAATTTCATTTTTATTATAAGAGATGTTATAACTCAATGTCCAGTCCCAATCTTTTGTCGTGATAGGATGAGCCGTCAAAGTAAGTTCAATACCTTTATTCTCCAATGTACCTACATTCGTCAACAACTGGTTACTAAAGTTTGTACCGGCAGGAGCTGTAACCGTATTCAGCAAATCATCAGTTTTACGATAATACAAATCAAGAGTACCTGTCAATTTGTTGTTCAATACACCGAAATCCAATCCAATATTGTAAGTTGTAGTTTCTTCCCATTTCAAGTTTTCATCATAAGCTTGAGGAGCAATCAATGAATACTTGTTATTACCAAAATAATAATTTGCTCCAGCTTTGGAATACATATAGCGAGCCATATAAGGATAGTCACCATTATTCAGGTTTTGCTGACCAGTAATACCATAGCCCAAACGCAACTTCAAATCAGAAAGCCAATCCACTCCCTTCAAGAAATTCTCTTCTTTCATCTTCCATGCCAAAGCAACTGAAGGAAATAATCCCCAACGATTGTCTTTATTGAAACGTGAAGAACCATCATTACGCAAGGTAAATGTCACCAAATAACGATTCAATAATGTATAATTCAAACGCCCAAAGAAAGAAACAAGATAGTTTTCAGTTGAATAATCTTCCATATCCTTATAGAATTCCTTACCAGTTTCTTCAGCTTTTACTGTAGAATAAGGATATTTGGTCCATGTAGAATTATAGAAATGCTGCCAAGAATAACCGCCCATAACATCGACATGATGTGCACCAAACTCTTTAGCATAATTCAAATAGAAATCCAGCAATGTATTCCGCTTCAATTGATAATAGCTGCTATTTTCCCCAAACCCAGTTTTATAGTTACCTTGGCACCAAGTCATAGGAGCATTATCTTCTATAATAACATCACCTTCACTCTTAGACACGTCGTAACCTAAATTCAAGTTTGCTCTCAATTCGGGCAGGAAATGAAACTTATAGTCAATTTGTGCATTACCAATACTTCTATAAACAGTTGATTCGTCATGCTTTGAATCTAAAATAGAAACGGGATTAGCCAAACCAATATCAACCGGTGTAGGATTATTGCCACTTTTCATATACATAAAGTAGCCGTTACCATAGGGATTTCCATCCATGTAAATAGGCTGTGTCGGATCATATTGCGTCGCCATACCTATTGCACCAGTATCTGCAAAACGGTTTGTATTATAAATACCTTTCACATTCAACTGAATATTCAATTTCTTATCAAAGAAATTAGGATTCAAGCTAATAGCACCAGTCAAACGCTCCATATTAGAAGTCTTCAATATACCATTTTCATTGGTATAAGAAACTGATACACGATAGGGCATGTGTGGTATAGCACCAGAAACATTAACATTGTGGTCTGTACTGAAAGAGGTTTTGAATATTTCATCCTGCCAATCAGTATTTGCCTGACCTAATGCTTTAAACTGAGCACTTGATTCACCGAATTTAGAAGTCACAAATTCTCTAAATTCATTTGCAGACATTACATCTACTTTATTGGGTCTTGTATTAATAGAGAATGTACCGCTATAACCAACTTGTACACGTCCAGACTTTCCTTTTTTAGTATTAATAATAATAACACCGTTAGATGCACGAGAACCATAAATGGCTGTTGCAGAAGCATCTTTCAAAATAGTAAAAGTCTCAATATCATTGGGATGGACAGTAGCCAAAGGATTTGACATACCATTAATACCACCGTCATCTACAGGCACACCGTCAATAACAATCAACGGATTATTGGATGCAGACATAGAAGAACCGCCACGCACACGAATTGTAGCACCAGCTCCCGGAGCACCACCGTCAGTAATCACACTTACACCGGCAGCTTTACCAACCAACATATCAGTAGCAGATGTAACAGCACCTTTTACCATTTTATCTGCACTAATAGCCGTAACAGACCCAGTCAAATCATTCTTTTTGGCTGTACCGTAACCAATTACGACCACCTCGCCCAACAATTCCGCATCATCTTGTAATGTAATAATTACTGAAGGAGCAGCAGCTACTTCTTGCGTCTTGTATCCGATAAAAGACACGACCAACGTAGCTCCCTGAGGAACTGTCAATGTAAAATTACCATCAAGGTCAGTGATTGTACCATTCGTGGAATTTCCTTTTTCCACCACATTTGCGCCTATCACTCCTCCCAAAGCATCTTTTACATGCCCTTTCACGGTGATGTTCTGTGCATAAGCGCCTACAGACAAGAATAACCCTAACATTAGGGTAAGAATCGTTTGACAGATTCTAAGATTAACTTGCTTCATGCATTTAATAAATTAAAGTTAACAATATTAATTACCTATATATATTATTCGAAAAATAATTTTCGTACTTTCGCTTTCTAACGTCTTTCAAGTACCCAAAGCATGACGCAACAAAAATATGCTTTATTACTTTAGTAAAGTATAAAGAGAGTGTAAAATGTGGGAAACGAACAGTGCAAACGATTGCATGCGGTTGCACAAGATAGAAAAATCACTTGATATATCATAATACAGCGCTTCTCTCCACTCTACATGTGGCATTCTTGCACATAACATATATGTTTATTCTGCTGAAGTACAGAGATTTTCACCGCCTAACGACCGTTAGGCGATTTGTTGATGGCCGTTGGCAGATCGCTTTACGGCCGTCAACAAATCGCTTTACGACCGTTAAGCACTACACAACATCAAGACAAAACAAAAGAAACACAAAGCTTTTACTGAAGAAATGCCATGCATGTATAAACCAAGCAACATACTTTCAGGATATGAATAACGTGTCTGCACAATATTAATATGCCATTAACACGATATTAACAAAATGGCCGACATGATATTAACTTATTACATTACAATAAGTTAACATCATGTCGGCCCTAAAAACAGAGGTGGAAGCAAAATTTGCTTCCACCTTTTTCTGTTGCTTCCACCGCACCTCAAACACCGATGAACAAAGGGGTACAGAGCAGGTGTGGTAGAGTGGAAGCAAATAGTGCTATTTATTTCTCTGAAGTATAAAGTACCAGCTTTCCGGACTTCAATCCTTTAGCCCTTGCCTCAAACACAATCTCACCGGCTTGCTCGCCACTCTGCACAATAGCCGTCAGCTGACCGCTGAAAGCCGGCATCTTGGGCAAATGGAACAAATCGAGGCTGGTAGCATCTCCATTGGCAGCAGCGCGATATTTTCCGGCACCCTTCACCGAGAAATTTACCATGCGGCTGTCTGCCGGACAAAGATTACCGTCCTTATCCACGACACGGACTGTGATATATGCCAGGTCCTTACCATCGGCAGACAAGCGGGTGCGGTCGGCAACCAGCTCCAGATGATGGGGCTTGCCAGCGGTACGAATCACCTTTTCTTCTGCAGGCTTGCCGGAAGCATCATAAGCCACCACTTTCACTTCGCCCGGTTCATAAGGAACATCCATCCACATCAAGCGATAGCGACGCTGCAAAGCAAGGGAGTCCCGGCCTTCCAAAGCACGGCTTTCATCAGCAGTAAGTTTCCGTTGTTTGCCATAACTCTTTCCGTTGACGAACAGTTCGGCACTGGGATAGCTGGTGTAAACAAAAACCGGAGTATTCTCCCCTTCCCTGCCCGGCCACGTCCAGTGCGGAAGGACATGCAAGGTATTTGCCTGCTTGTTCCATAGGCTGCGGTACAGATAGAAACGGTCTTTGGGGAGGCTTGCCAAGTCTATGATACCGAAAACGGAGCTGTGGCTGGGCCAGGAATCCGTACTATAAGGAGAAGGCTCACCCAAATAATCAAAGCCCGTCCAGACGAACTGTCCGATTGTCCAGTCATAATCATCAGACAAAGCAAAATCCTCATCGGGAAGATTCGACCAGGAACAACACTCCACATCATAACCGGAGCACTGATGGTCATCATACATCACACTGGCACCCTTCTGTACGGGAAATTTATAGACACCACGAGAACTTACAGTGGAAGCCGTCTCCGAACCGAGCACAATATTCTGTGGAAGAGTCTCATAAGACTCCACATAACGGTGAGCCCGATAATTAAGACCGGGTACATCAATCATTGCCGCAAACCCGTTGGCAAGCACGCAAGTTACCTGGTCCATACCGCAAGTAACGGGGCGTGTAGGGTCTTCGCGATGGCAAATATCCTGCAGGAAAGAAGCCACTTTGTAGCCCTCGGGACTACATTGGGTAGGAACCTCATTTCCTATACTCCACATTACCACACAAGGATTGTTCCGATAATGATGCAGCATGTTTACCATATCCTTTTCTGCCCATTCGTTGAAATAGCGGTGATAACCATTCTCACATTTGGCAATATCCCATTCATCGAAAGGTTCCAACATCATCATAAAGCCCATCTCGTCACAGAGTTCCACCAATTCGGGTGTAGGCATATTGTGGGAGGTACGGACTGCATCACATCCCATATCCTTCAATAATGTCAACTGACGGCGAAGAGCAGCCACATTGACAGCCGCACCCAACGGGCCCAAATCGTGGTGATTGCATACCCCCTGGAATTTACGGTGCTTACCATTCAGGAAGAATCCCTTATCAGCTATAATCTCAATGCTGCGGATACCAAAACGCGTGGTATATTCGTCAGTCTGTTTGCCATCTACATAAATCTTAGATACTGCCTTATATAAATAAGGTGTCTCAGGGGACCACAGAGACGGAGCATTTATCAGAAAATTCTGCTCAAATGGCTGTCCGTGATTAATTTTCCGGCTATTATCCTTACGGGCTACTATCTTACCGTCCGGCGCAATAATATCAGTAGAAATACGAACATCCGCATCACCGGCATTCCGTATTGTAGTACGCAGACGCACGGAAGCGTATTCAGCAGAAACATGCGGTGTGGTGAGCTGTGTACCCCAAACCGGAACATGAACACGTTCCGTAGTAACTAGGCGGACATTGCGATACAATCCCGCCCCCGGATACCAACGGGAGGACTGGGGTCTGTTTTCCAGACGGACAGCCAGCACATTGTTTTTACCGTCGGCATTCAGCAAACCGGTAACATCGCAATGAAAAGAGTTATACCCGAAAGGCCAGAAACAAGCTTCTTTCCCATTGACATAGACCCGAGCCTCACTCATAGCACCATCGAAAACCAGAGTGACCTGCTTGTCTGCAGAAGCATCAAAAGCCGTACGATACCAACCGACACCCACATAAGGCAACCCTCCGGTACGCCCGGTCTTTACGGAAGCTTGTTTTTCAAGGTCTTGCGTAACCGCTACCTCCTGCAAATCGTTGTTGCGGTCGAACGGACCAAAGATGGCCCAATCATGAGGAATGGTCACTGTTTCCCACTTACTGTCGTCGAAATTTGTTTGTGTTGCTTCGGGAACATCTCCCTTGGTGAACTTCCAGTTCTTTTCCAACAATGCTTCTGTACGCTGCGCCATTGCCGCCAAGGCAAAAAAAGCGCAGCAGGAAAAGATAAGTATTGTCTTTCTCATTCTTCTTTAAAAGATTTTGTTAATATAATTATTTAAAAGCATCCATTATCACAGTGGGGCGGCCGTCTTCAGTGAATGCCCCCAGCCGATATTGGTTCGGCCTGCATTCCGGTTCCCAGTAGAACACGCCCTTGCAGCGTCCGTCAGTATTCTCTTTGCACTCTTTCAGGACACGGGCCAGTTGGCGTTTCCCTTCTGCCAGTACGGAAGCACTTGCCAGGTTCCCTTTGTCGTCGGCACACTCCATACCGGTTTCCACCACCATCACATCACAGTTATACTTCGCACTTACCGCTTTGATATTTTTGATGCAGTCCGTAATAACGGCATCAGCCGCTGTATATTCCGGCTTGGCATCGCGCGACCAGTAAGGATAGAGTGACATACCTATCATATCCCACTTGCCTCCGTTCTTCTTCAGTTCGTCGAAAAACCAGTTGAACAAACCATTGTCCCATCCGTTGTCCAGGTGAACAATGACGATGGCATCGGGGCAGACCGACTTCACGGCATCATATCCGGTAGTGATAAATGCGCCGAGATTGGCCCAATTCATGGGGTATACCACCTCGGAAGAAGCGTTTGCCGGAGCATCTTTCAAGTCGGATTCCTTCACGTCATAGGATGCGCCGCTCAAAGCCTTGTCTTTATCCCACAGCATGCCCGGACGAATTTCATTGCCCACTTGCACCCATTTGGGAGTGACACCGACCGCCTTCAGTTCCCGAAGCACACTCACCGTATGGTCGCTGAGAGCTTTCTTCAAGTCTGCCAGATTCTTACCAACCCATGCGGCAGGTTTATTCTGCTGGGCGGGGTCTGCCCACCAGTCACTGTAGTGGAAATCTATCATCACATCCATATTCAGCGCTTTGGCTCTTTGGGCCTTCACCACCACGTCGGCAGTGTTGCACCAGTTGTCGCTCGGGTCTACCCATACACGGATGCGGATGGCATTGAGTCCCAGCTCCTTCATCAAAGCCGTGCATTCACGCTTCTCGCCTTTAGCATTGTAGAAGTCGTATCCTTTGGATTCATATTCGGTGCACCAGCCTATGTCGGCACCTTTAGCAAAGTCCGTAGCAAGAGGCTCTTCCTTATCGGGAAGTCCACCTGCGTTGGGGTCTGTCTCATTATTGCTGCTGCATGCAAATACGGCAAAGGCAATACAAAAAAAGAAAGTCAAAAACTTCATGTATTTCATGGCGTTATCTTAATTATTTCCGCAAATATAATAATTTAGCACATTTACTAAGGGATGAGGTTCCCAATAATTTGAAATCAACGATCAATCGGCTGTACAAACCGACTGAGCTCTTCCATTGCCGGAAGCACCTTTCCCGTATGGTTATCAAAGAGTCCACGGTTCAACCATCCCTCCGTCACAGCATTGCCACTGGCATTCTCCTCGGGAAACCACCAGAACAGCCCGGTTACATTGGCATGACGGCGCAGTTCAGCTACCAGCTCACGAGTGAAGATACGTTGCCCTTCTGCATTGACCGGATAAAACTCAGAATATTCGTCCGCACTTTTTACCCATCTGTCATTCTCGTGCGAATAATAAGCTGCAGTCTCCACTATCATCACCTCCTTATTCGGAAAGTGGACTGCCAAAGAATCGAGCGTGGCGGCAAGTACCCCCACCGCCTTGTGCCACATAGGATAATAACTGAGTCCGATAATATCATAATCAAGCTGCTGCAGACGATTGTAGTAGGCCTTGGTTTTATTCCATTCGCCGGCTTTCTCGGTATGGATAATTATCTTTGCTTTGGGACAGACTTCACGGCAAGCCCTGGCGCCACTCTCCAAAAGTCTCACTAACAAATCCCAATTATCACTTCCCAACGGATCGACTTTGGCAGCAGGCCACATCATCCCATTCGTTATCTCATTTCCTACTTGTATCAAATCGGGACATGCACCGGCCTCCACCATAGACCGAAGGGTGTTTTTAGTGTATCGGTACACACTGTCAGGCAATGAGGCCGTTTCGGCATCCAGCCAACGGTCCGGTATGAACTGTTTCCCCGGGTCAGCCCATGTATCGGAATAATGAAAGTCGAGCATGAACTGATAACCCATATCCTTTATCCGTTGTCCGAATTTGGTTACGTAATCCAAATCCTGGCATACTCCTTCTCCCTTATGCTCCGCGGAGGCTTTGGAAGGCTCAACAAAAAGCCGTACACGAACGGCATTCCAACCTTGTTCCTTGAAAAAGTCAAGGGGAGCAACCGGCTCTCCAACTGCATTTCTATATACAGTTCCTGCCGCCTCGTAAGAGGGGAGCAAAGAAATATCTCCCCCCAAAAGACGCTGCTGGGCATGCCCCAACAAAACTTGGAAAGCCAGCAGAATTCCTGAAAACAATACTTTTTTCTTCATATCGAATCTTGCCTTATTATTTTATTAATTATTTGCTGAAGAAATGATAATAACCGTCAATGTCATTCAAGATAGCTATGTATTTGCCGGCAACTACCGGAATATTGGCACCTCCGTTCACTCCGAATCCATATGGGAAAGTGGAAGCTCCCCAGTTGGGGGTCCATCCAGCATATAAGAATTTTGCCGTGGTATCTCCACTTGTCGCATCCAACTCATACTTCCAGACATGATTGACCACACCTTCAACCGTATTTACGGGAATCATCTTCGTATCAGTACCCCAACCGTTGAAGTCACCGGAAATCAATAATCCATCATAAACATTTTTCGGTTCATCAGTGGCAACGATGGAGAGAGTGTTCTCTTTCGTGTTCAAGGAAATCTTATAATATCCACTGGCAGGAACATAAAAATCACTTCCCTCACCATCGGCATCCTTGAGACGCGGTTTGTTGAAGTCACCTCCATCAGCTCCCCACTGGTCATCCCACTCACCGGGTACCCTTACAATCTTGAAACCTTTGTCGGACGGGAAGTAACCGGTATAGGTCAATTCTCCCTTACCCGTAACATCATCATACTTGGCACCTTCCACCGGTGACAATGGAATGACTCCCGTACCTACTTCGCTTCCCCAAGAACCATCACCGATACAGCTTCCAATCAGGTACCACAGTTCCGGAGCAGCTGATACCAAAGCTACATAATAGGGAGCAACAGAAAGTTCTATGACATTTGAATAGCACTCGTAACCGGCATTCAGCCTTGCCCTCATTCTCACGTACAAGGATATCCCTTCAGCAGGCAGTTGGCTCGGGTCAGTATAATTGCCCAATTTCATGATAGCTTTGTTCACCAAATCAGCCGCCGCACCAAACTCACATACTGTGACAGAGCCGTCCATTTCGATATATGTAGCGTCATCCGCTTCTGCAGAAGTGGCGTCATTCCAGGTACCGGAGACAGAAATCTGCGCATAATACTTGACGGGAGCCGTATAACCATAGTCTGGTTGTTCATAGGTCAACCTAATGGAGTCTGTGTTAGCCAAGTCATATACACCGCCTCCCAAGGCAGGCATATTCAGTTCGAAAGTACTGGGTTGCTGTACTGTCGGATTGGAGTCTCTATCATCTGTACATGCAGTGAACATCGCCAATCCCGCCAACAACAAAGTGAATAAATATCTTTTCATATTCTGTTCTTTTTTTGATTAATAACCCGGATTCTGAATTAAGTTGGAATTGTTCGCCAAATCGTTTTCAGGAAGCGCAAAAATCGCTCTGATATTGCTGAATTGCGCACCTTCATAAGTGCCTCCCATCCATTCCCATTTATAGGATGCCTGACCGGCATATTTATTGAACCGTATCAAATCCATGCGGCGGCGGCCTTCAAACCAGAATTCTCTCGCCCACTCATCACAAATATCATCCAACGTATATAGATTCTTCTGGGCAGCATTGGCACGGGAACGAAGTTCATTGATTTTCTCCTTTGCATCCGTATTAGACCCGTTCAAACGGGTAGAAGCTTCTGCATAAATCAAATAAGCCTCAGCAACACGGAAAAAAGGAAGGTCCGCATTTACATAATCGACCACCTGATTGGATTGTCCATCCGAACGGACATTACGAAACTTCACACATGCAAAACCTGCAGTCGCATCCGTTTCGTCTTTAATGGAAGCGGAAAAGCCGTCACCATAGAAAAGAGCACGGTCATCATTGGCCGGAGCTGTCATTTCCGCAACCGTCTTTCCCGAAGGAGGAGTTGCCGTATAGAACTTGTCAAGCAATTGCTTGCGGACCCGGGCGCACTTTCCCCAGCTGCAATTCGTGCCGGAAGGAATCGTAACATCCATTGTTGAATTATAAGTGGCAAGAACCAGAAAATTCATCCCACCATAGCTTTTTGTAGTAACCCCGTCAAAGAGTATCGGAAAAATGTTTTCATACTGTGCCCCATTCGTATTGTTGTCTGCCAGGAAAAGCATCTGATAGGCGGAATAAACTTCACCAGTCACCGGATTGGTAGCTCCCTCCGTGCACAGATGATAATACCCGTTGTTTATCACCTTTTCTGCGTAATCCATGGCATTCTGCCACTGGGCAGTACCGGTATAAACCTCAGCATTCAAGTAGAGACGGGCCAGCAAATTCCATGCAGCTACCTTGTCAACACGCCCATAAGTATTCTGTCCCGGTTCTGCCATATCAGCCTCACACTCTTTCAGTTCTTTCTCAATATAATCGAAATACTGGGTACGTGTATAGCGTTCTGCCAATTCAGAAGAGACTTCTTCCGTAAATGCTGCGTTACCATACAAGTCCATGATGTAATAATACTGTAAAGCACGGATAAAACGGACTTCCGCACGTTGCATGGAAGACGTCCCGCCATCATCCGGAATCTGCTCCAAGAAAAAGTTACACAACGTGACAGTAAAATAAAGACGATAATATAGTCCGATAGAGAATGCGGCACTCGCTCCATAAGAATTGTGGAGCATTTCATCCATACCGGTATCTGTGAGCCATATCCAGTGTGCCTCATCCGTAGTGAGCTCATTCAGGTTCCATGCCATGCGGAAAAATTCTGAACGTCCTTCGTCCATGTCGTCAATATCCGCATTACCGCTTGGGCCGGTCTGTCCGGTCAAACAGAAGCTTGCATATATCTTGTTAAAAAGAGCATTTTGATCCAAAGTCATGGTTTGCTGCGGATTGATAGGCTTTACATCCAAATCTCCCACACAAGACGAAAACCCTATCATAAGTGTAAAGGCAGCAACCGGAATTAATGATTTCATATTGTTGAATTTCATACTATTCTTAGTTTTAAAGGATTAAAAATTAAGGCTGAGTCCGAAAATTCCCACCAGAGGACGAGGATAGATACTGCCATCATATCCACCGTTGATTTCAGGATCCAGACCTTTGTACTTGGTTATCGTAAACACATTCTGGGCCGTGAGATAAGCACGCCCGCTGATTTTCTGCCCGAACAATTTGTCGAAAGAATAGCCCAGTGTAATGTTGTCACACTTCAAGAAAGAGGCATTCTGGATGAAATAATCAGAAAGGGCATCCAGGGCATCCACTTTCTTCCAGTTCTTGGCCAGTGACATCTGAGGCACATTGTGCCATGCATTGCCCGAATAAATACCGGTAACCGACAAATCAGAACGGCTACATTCAACAGCATTATAAGCATAATTACCCAGACTGGCACGCAGCGAGAAACTAAAATCCCAATTTTTATAAATCAATTTCGAGGAAAGTCCCATCAATACGTCCGGGTCTGATTTCTTATAGAAATAACGGTCGTTGTCATTGATGATGCCATTATTGTCACGGTCTACAAATTCGCCCTCTATCGGCTGGCCTTTCTCATCATAGACTTGCTGATAGGTGTAGAAGGCAGAGACAGCTTCGCCTACGGAATATCCCTTGATTCCATTGGAACCACTATCACCAACGGCAATTCCTCCATGACGAATGATGTATTTGTCACCTGTACTCTTCACCAGCTCGTCTATTTCATTAGTGTTGTGTGTCAGATTGAATCCCAACTCCCAACGCCAATCCTTCTGCTGAATGGCTCTCCATGTCACTGCAAATTCAAAACCCTTATTATGCAGTGAACCGATATTGCTCGTCACCTTATTCTTGAAATTGGAACCGGCAGCTACATAAACATCATTAATCAAATCCTTCGTCTTGCGATAGTAATAATCAAAATTGGCAGTGATTCTGTTGTCCAGGAATCCCAAATCAACCCCAATGTTATAAGTAGTGGTCTTTTCCCAGGTCAAGTCATTATTATAGGCATCCGGACGGTAAGTGATGCCATTACCCAAAACTGGATAATATGCTCCTTCCGAATTGGGGGTATATGAAGCAAAATAGGTATAATCGCCAATGCCTTCCTGCTGTCCGGTGATACCATAACCTGCACGAAACTTGAAATCGGAAACAGCATCCACATCTTTCAAGAAACCCTCCTCTTTCACCTTCCATGCCAATGCAACGGACGGGAACAATCCCCAACGGTTCTTTTTAGAGAAACGGGAAGAGCCATCATCACGCAAGGTGAAGGTCAGCAGATAACGGTCGAGTAAAGAATAGTTCATACGGCCAAAGAAAGAAACCAGATAGTTCTCCGTCTTGTAGAGTGTATTTTCTGACGGATTATAGATTTCACCGGCATGTTCAAGGTTCGTATCAGGGTAAGTTCCATAATAATAGTAATCTGTCTCTTTGTGGAAATGCTGCCATTCATAACCGGCCATGATATCAAAATGGTGCGCTTTCCCGAAGTCCTTCATGTACTGTGCATACATGTTCAATGACAAATTGTATGTATCTTGTGTATTCCAACCGACACGTCCATAATAATAATTGTCAAGGTCAAAACGGTTGTAATTCTTGTTGGACTTGCCGCTTGCCACATCCATACCACCATTAACATGCAAATGCAAATCCTCGAAACCATGAATCTTATAATCCAGTTCAATGTTCCCCATCAGCACTTTTGACTTTCCTTTATCCGAACGGTTATTCAGCATCCCGACGGGATTGGCCGTAGCCAAAGTATTGATGTTGTATCCCCATTCAGAATCTTTCCAGTCTACTGCTTCGGGCCATTCCCAATATCCACCAAAGTTTTTATCATAAAATTCCGTCCCGCCATAAACCGGCTTGGTAGGATCCATTGAAGTGGCAGCTCCAATGGCATCGGTATTGGCATAGCTTGTCACAGAATACATGCCCTTTGCGTTGAAGTTAACCTTCAAATGCTCATCAAAAAGAGAAGGGGAAAGATTCACACTGGCCGTATAACGCTCAAAACTTGATGTTTTCAGGATACCTTGCTGATTGGTGTAGCCCAGGGAAACACGATAAGGCATATTTTTCAATCCACCGGAAACAGTGATATTATGGTCGGTACTGACTGCCGTACGATAAATCTCGTCCTGCCAGTCGGTATCGGCAAAAAGATGCTCGCCCTGAGCATTCATATATCCTAATGCCTGATATTCCGCACTCGCCAGAAACTCTTCATCAGAATAACCATATGTGTTCTGTACAAGTTTCATGAACTCTTTGGCATTCAGTACATCCAGTTTGTCCGTAACCATGCTGACGGACACATTACCATTATAAGAAATACGGGGTTTAGAGTTACTCTGTCCTTTCTTAGTAGTAATCAGGATAACGCCATTGGAGGCACGGGAACCATAAATAGCTGTAGCCGAAGCATCTTTCAACACAGTAAAACTCTCTATATCAGCCGGATTCACCAAAGCCAATGGATTGGACATTCCTTGCACTCCATAATTATCCATGGCAAGTCCGTCAATTACAATCAACGGGTCATTACTGGCATTCAATGAAGAACCGCCACGGATACGAATAGTGGCACTGCCACCCGGCTCACCACCATTGTTGACAACACTGACACCGGCAATCTTGCCTTGCATCATGTCTTGGGCAGATGTCGTCAGCCCCTTGTTCATTTCATCCGGTTTAATTGCCGTTACAGACCCGGTCAAATCATTTTTCCTAGCCACACCGTAACCGATGACCACAACCTCATCCAACAATTCACTGTCTTCCTGCAGGGTCACGACTACACTGGAAGCTGCAACCACCTCCTGAGTCTTATAACCGATAAAAGAAACTACCAAAGTAGAACCTTTGGGTACATTCAGTGAAAAATTACCGTCAAGATCGGTGATAGTCCCGTTTGTGGTATTTCCTTTTTCTACTACACTTGCACCTATCACTCCACCCAGGGCATCTTTAACATGCCCTTTCACAGTGATGCTTTGTGCATAAGTGCCTACTGACAAGAATAGCCCTAGGATTAAGGGCAGAATCATCCGATAGATTCTAAGATTAACTTGCTTCATGCATTCAATAAATTAAAGTTAACAATATCAATTATCTGTATATTTGTACGTAAGAAAGTATCTGTAACCAGGAGTCTATTCTTCCGCTATCAAATTCAAGTCTTGCCTTTCACCGGCAAATTTAGAGCAACATCATTTTCCCCGAAAGCAGATATCGGACATAAGAGGATAAAAAAAGGACAAACCCTCACCAGATATATTCTGATGAGGGTTTGTCCTTGTAAAAGCGGCATTATTCTGCCGCGTATTGTTTAGGGGGAAGTCCGAACTCTGCCTGAAAACATTTAGAAAAATAAGAGTGATTGGAAAAGCCTACCATATACATTACCTCTGCCACTGTAAACTTTTTCTGCTGCAACAACATGGCTGCTTTTTTCATGCGGATGGACTTGATATATTCCACAGGGGTCATTCCCGTCAGCTGTTTCAGTTTGCGGTACATCTGCTTGTTGTTGGTCGCCGCCCAGTCACAAAGAGTATTCACATTCAACTCGGAATCCGAAATATGCTCTTCTATCAAGCGGGTGACATTTGCCAGAAATTTCTCGTCATACGAAACGGCCTCTATCGCTTTCGGAGTAGCAAGTACCTCCATACGCGCCTTGGCCTCATGAGTCTGCTTGCTGGAGAGTAACTGCTCTACCCGCAAGAGCAGGATATCCGGCTCGAAAGGTTTGGCTATGAAGGTATCAACGTGTAACTGTATACTCTCAAGTTCTGTCTCCTTATCACTCTTAGCCGTCAGCAGAATGATCGGGATGGTGGATGTAGGGATATGTTTTTTCAAACGCCGTACCATCTCTAACCCATCCATTACAGGCATCATTACATCCGAAACAATCAAATCGGGCAGCAATTCCATGGCAAGCTCCAATCCGGATTTGCCATTTTCTGCCACACGACAGCGATACTTGGCATGCAGAATCTGGTAAATGAATTCCGCCACTTCCGCATTATCATCTACAATCAATACAAGAGGAGCATCCGGTGAAAGAATATCCGGTGATGAATCAGGTACCCCTACCGGAGCTGTCTGCTCTTGATTCACAACCGGCAAAGTCAGGGTTACCGTAGTACCAACATTCTCCTCTGACATCAGCCGAACATTGCCACCATGCAATTCCGTATAGGTTTTCACCAAATAAAGTCCGATTCCAGTTCCCTCATTTTTTCCCGCAGTCTTGGATGATTGGAAGAAACGCTGGAAAATATACGGTTGGTCCTGAACTGGTATTCCGGTACCGGTATCTGCCACAGAAATATACACCTCCCTCCCACCTTCGGGAGCATCCAAAGAAAGAGTAACGGTTCCGCCTTCCGGCGTATATTTTACAGCATTGGAAAGCAGATTATCCAAAACAGACTCCAACTTGATGGCATCCATCTGAATGTATAGTTGTTCTCGGTTCGTCCGAAATTCACAAGCGAGCTGTTTTTCCTTCATTTTTCCTTCTGTATAGAGTGCAAGCAAATCACGTGCAAAAGAGACCAGTTCTATCTGTGATAAAATCAATAAAGTCCTATTGCCGCTATCCACCCGGTTCAAGTCCAGCCCTTGATGAATCAATGAATTCAGTTTCATGGCATTGCGCTGAACCAATTCGAGCTGCTTCTTCTCCTGCTGATTCCTGATTTCCGGCAACATCCTGCTGATAGGAGCAATAATCATACTTAAAGGTGTCTTGAGGTCATGGGAAAGATTGGTAAAGAATTCCAGTTTGGCACGCGACTGTTCCAAAATCTTCTCCTTTTCCAAATGTTCCAGCTTCAAGCGGTTTTTCACACGGAAAAAGTGAATGGTCCAAACAATCAAAGCGCAGCATAACAGCATATAAAATGCCTTCGCCCACGAAGTATAGTACCATGGTGGAAGGATATGGACATCCAGACTATATATTTGTTCAAAGAGTTTGCCATAGGAATCCAGCTTACTTGCCATTAACCGATAGTTTCCATAATCCAAGTTATTATAAATGATGCGGTTGGTATTGGGAGCCAAAAGAGTCCACTCACGCTCTACTCCTTCCAGACGATATACAATCCTGCTTTTCTCCTCCAGCGAGTAAGGCAAATCCGACAGTTCAAAAGCAAGATTATTCTGGTTGTACTCCAAGTTTATCTGTTCCATAAGGCGGATGCTCCGGCAGTTTTTCTCCGAACCGGGCAAATAAAGCCGGTTATTCACATAAAGGGCTGTCAGCAATAACGGGCGTTCCGGATGTTCTGCCAGCAATGCATCCGGAGAGGAAATGGCAAAGCCATCCGCTGTGCCCAAATATAGTTCACCCTCTTTCCTATCAAAGAACAAGCTGGTAAAACGTTTGTCGGCAATACTCAGGCGTCGCACTTCCAATGTCCGCTGGTCTGCCACCCAAAATCCGTCAGTAGTGGATATCCATATCTTTCCTTCAGCCTCTATCATGGAAAGCACTTCATAATGATTGAAAGCATCGAACGGCAAAACCTTTACCCTATTATCCGAAGGCTCCACACGCATTACTCCACCGGGAAAGCCAATCCAAATACAACCATCCTCGGCACACAAGACAAAATTGGGCCTTTGCCCCTCCTTGAACTCTCCTGAAGCAATATGGGTAATATTATTGGTAGAAGAATTTATTTTCTCAATACTGTTGGCACTACTGAGCAGGGCCAGTGCATTTCCTTCACTGTCGGGAACCATCTGGTTGATGAACATACCCGACAAACCATTGTGTATGGAATAGGTTCCTTCGGCTACATATGGCTGTGTAGAGGCATGCAGCAGTTTATGTTTGTCTACGACAAAAATACCGCCCAAACAAGTAGCTACCCATAACTTTCCATTCTTGTCTTCGAAAAGGCCATATGCCCAGTTAGTATTGTAGCGGCGGGTACTGTCTACTATACTATAAGGTATAAACTGGCGGTTTTCCTCATCATAGCGGCTGATGCTCCCGTCTGTTGCCACCCAAAGGTATCCGTCCCGGTCTTCATACAACTGTCGTACCCGGTTATGGGTCAAAGGAAAATTCTTATCTCCCATCTTGTACCAGGTAACATCCCTGCCCTTTCCCGGCACCCGGCCTTCCGGCCTTTCCTCCTCAGAAAACGTGAAACGGATAAGTCCATTTGTTCCCCCAAACCAAAAATTACCATGCACATCACGCAACATGGAATAAAACTGGTTTCCTTCTCCCGTCCCGGTAATCCGCGATATGGGAACATAGCGTAATGTCTCTTTACAACGTGCCATGGATATGCCATAGTCCGTCCCCAGCCAGATATTCCGTTCACAATCCGCATAAACAGTCCATACAATGTTGTTGGACAGTGACTGGAGGTTCCGCGAATCATGCACGATATGCTGTAAAGGTGAATCTTCTCCATATACGTACAGTCCATTGTCTGTCCCCACCAACAATTGCCCATATCCATCCAAAGCCATTGATTTGACAGAATTGTCATGAAAAGCATCAATTCTCTGTATTTGCCCGTCGGCAGGAGTATATTTGAAAAGACATCCTTCCGTACCTATCCAAATACATTTCCTCACCGCATCTTCCAACAAAGAGTTTACAAACAGATTACTTTTGTTCCTGCTAGCAGGTAGTTCTATCATTTCAAAACGTCCGGTAGCGGATGTATAGCGGCAACAGCCATTATAGGTACCAATGTAAAGCTGATGGTCTGAAGAATGGATAAGAGAGTAAATTGTCTGATGAGGGATACCTTCCTTTATGGAAGAAATCTCACGGGTCTGTGGATGATACGTATACAGCCCGTTCAGTGTGCCCAACCACAGCAACCCATCGTACATCACCAGTGTACGGATGTCCGTCGGAAAATCAGCTCCCGGTTCCTCATAAGTATCTGTCCGGTAATTGTATATCAATAACCCGTTGTCTGCTCCCAGATAAAGATAGGTACTGTCTACTACTTCTCCGCAATAAATACGCGTATTGCTACGTTCGCCAAAAATGAAATGCGGTTGGGTGGAATAGCCGTCATAGCTGAACAGACCTTTATCCGAACCTATCCATATCAGTCCTTGTGTATCTTGCAGAAAACAGCTGATGACAGATGCCTCTGTCCCTAAACTGATATTCTGAAACAACCGGTAATCGGGCTTCTGTGCCCACATACGGCAAGGAAGGACAGTCTGTAAAAGTATAAAAACAAAAAGAATATATTTGTACATACTCAAGGTTATATTCATTAAAGGTCCGGACAAAGATAAGAAACCGCAATCGTTTGCACAAACTTACGACCCGATAAACCTCAACGAATAAGCACAATTTACCATATTACGTTATTTTTGCAATCGGATTAGGGAAGTTTACCTTATCTTTGTCCTCAAAACTATACCATGAATAAACCGCAGATTACCATCAAGGATATTGCCCGGGCGCTGAATGTCTCCCCTTCCACCGTGTCAAGAGCGCTGAAAGACAATCCGGACATCAGCAAGGAAACTCGTGACCTTGTACATGCCTATGCGCGCGAACATAACTACAAGCCCAATGTACTGGCTGTAAACCTCCGCGCAAGCCGCAGCAATACCATCGGCGTCATTGTTCCCCAACTGGTACACCACTTCTTTTCCTGCGTATTGAGCGGAATTGAAAAAGCGGCGGCAGATGCCGGTTATAACATCATAGTGGCGCAGAGCAGCGAATCGTACGAGCAGGAAGTGAAAATTGTACATTCGTTCCTTGCCGCCCGTGTCTGCGGAGTTATCGCTTCACTTGCCAAAGATACTTCCCAATACGACCATTACCAGGAGTTGCTGAACAACGATATTCCCATCGTCTTTTACGACCGTATATGTACGGGGCTGAAAACCGAGCGAGTGGTGGTGGACGACTATGCCGGCTCCTTTGCAGCCGTGGAATACATGATACAGACCGGATGCAAGCGTATCCTTTTTTATGGTGCGGCTCCCCACCTGGAGATTACCAAGAATCGCCGAAACGGCTACCTGGATGCCATGAAGAAGTATAAAATTCCGGTGGACGACAGCATGATTCTGTTGTGCGACACCCGTGAACGCGCCATCTCCATCACTCCCGACCTGCTGGAAAGCGAAAACCGCCCTGACGGTTTCTTTGCCATCAACGACGAGACAGCTTCGGGCATACTGTATGCCTGCAAACTGGTCGGCGTAAAAGTTCCCGATGAAGTATCCATCTGCGGATTCACCGACGGAGCCATTGCCCAAAGCACCGACCCGAAGCTGACTACCGTGGAGCAGCATGGCGAGGAAGTAGGTAAAAGCGCTTTCAGCATTCTGACCGGAAAGCTGGAGGGAGAAGAGAAAAGCAACAACAAGATAGTACGTACCAATCTGGTGATAAGAGGAACTACGAAATAATAAAACATATTAAACCATCATGAAAGTAAAACCCGATTTAAGTTTCTGGAAGCTGTGGAACATCAGCTTTGGTTTTTTCGGCGTACAGATTGCATATGCTTTGCAGAGTGCAAACATCAGCCGTATCTTTTCCACTTTGGGTGCAGACCCGCATAATTTGAGTTATTTCTGGATATTACCGCCGTTGGCAGGTATCATTGTACAACCCATCGTGGGAGCCGCCAGTGACAAGACCTGGACACGCTTCGGGCGGCGCATCCCTTATCTGTTTATAGGTTCGTTGGTGGCCGTACTCGTCATGTGCCTGCTACCCAATGCCGGAAGCTTCGGCATGGCAGTAAGTACAGCCATGATTTTCGGACTGGTATCGCTGATGTTCCTCGACACCTCCATCAATATGGCCATGCAACCCTTCAAAATGATGGTGGGCGACATGGTGAATGAGAAACAAAAAGGACTCGCCTACTCCATCCAGAGTTTTCTCTGCAATGCAGGCAGCCTGGTGGGATATCTCTTCCCGTTCATCTTTGCATGGATTGGCATCAGCAATACAGCTCCCCAAGGAGTAATCCCCGACTCGGTGATTTACTCATTCTACATCGGAGCGGCCATCCTTATCTTCTGCGTCATCTACACTTCGGTCAAAGTAAAAGAGATGCCGCCTGCCGAATATGCAGAGTATCACGGCATCACCGAAGAAGAGGAACATGAAAAGACCAACATGCTGAAGCTGCTCATCAAGGCTCCGAAAGCATTCTGGACTATCGGACTGGTACAGTTCTTCTGCTGGTTTGCTTTTATGTTCATGTGGACCTATACCAACGGCAGCATCGCTGCCAATGCTTTTGACGCTCCTACAGTAGAGCACCTGGTAGATGGTGTCACCAAAGTGGTACTCGACACCAAGAGCCTGCAATATCAGAATGCCGCCGACTGGGTAGGCGTACTGTTTGCCGTACAAGCCATCGGCTCTGTGCTTTGGGCCATCTGCATACCGATGTTCAAGGACCGTCGCCGGGTCTACTCACTCAGCCTTGTTCTGGGAGGTATAGGTTTCATTTCCACCTACTTCATACACGACCCTTATATGCTCTTCATTTCCTTCTTGCTGATAGGTTGTGCATGGGCTGCCATGCTGGCACTGCCGTTCACCATCCTGACCAACGCACTGAGCGGAGGACACATGGGTACTTATCTGGGACTTTTCAACGGTACTATCTGTATCCCGCAGATTATAGCAGCTGCTTTGGGCGGCACCATCCTTGCCTTGTTTACTCCCCAAGGAGGACTGCCTCCTGAAATCAATATGCTTGTGCTGGCAGGAATCATGCTGATAATCGGCGCCGCCTGCGTATACCTCATCAAAGAGAACCAAGGAGAAAAAAGCAAGTAAGCACACGCCTCCGAAACATAACACACAAAGAACCGAGACCGGCACACCGTACAAAGGACAGCCGTTATCTTTGTAATAAAGACATGAATCATACCGTATGATTACCATAATCATATCGTATGATTCATGCTTTCATACCGTATGATTGTTACCTCTTCTTCTGACCGTACATAGCATCTGTTATTGACGAGCCTACCAGCCCTCCGGCAAGAAAGCAGGTAAAAAAAAGCCTACCGCACGTTTGTTTTTTTCCTTTCCATTTCTTCTTTATTTCCGCATATTGCTTAACTTTACGGCGATAACTACAGAAAACACGTCGCCATGAAGAAATACCTCAAGACCGATGAATGGAACATCATCGAAGACCAATTCCACCCCGACCGTCAACGGATGTCGGAAAGTATATTCAGTCTCGGAAACGGACGTTTCGGGCAACGGGGGTATTTTGAGGAGCCTTACAGCAGTGACAGTTACCGTGGTTCATTTGTGGCCGGCATCACTTTCCTGGACAAAACCCGCGTAGGATGGTGGAAAAACGGATTTCCCCCATATTACACCCGTATACCCAAGGCTGCTGACTGGAGCCGCATCAACCTGCGCCTCATCGATGAGGAACTCGATTTGGCAGGCTGGGATGTCGACAGCTTCAACCGCCGCCTGGATATGAAGGAAGGTATCTTCTACCGGGACATGGAGGTGACGTCTCCTCGCGGAAACCAGCTCCGCATCCATGTAGAGCATATCACAAATATGGCAAGACCCAACCTCTGTCTCATCAAGTACAGCGTGTCTTCCATCAACTATACCGGCAGAATCTCACTCGTGCCCATCCTTGACGGGAATATAGTAGACGATGCCGATCTGCCAAACCTGAAAATATGGAACATACTGCGTTCCGGTTCTACCAGCAGCTGTGCCTATCTCTGGACACAGACCCGCCGGGAAGATGCACAAGTGTGCTACGCCATGACTTACCAATTCTTCAAAAACAACAAGGAAACCACTGCCAACCTCATACGGATAGAAAAGGAAAAGCAGACCGGTTTCAGCGTAGGTGCCGACGTGAAACCCGGAGACAACGTGACACTCATCAAATACACCGCCATTGCTTCTTCTCTCTACCACGAACGGAGTGAATTGGTGGAACACTCCGTGGCCGAGGCACGCGAAGCCAAGAGCATAGGCTGGAATACGCTGGTAGAAGAGCATCGAAGGGCCTGGCAGGAAATCTGGGACGAAACGGATGTCGTCATCGAAGGGGATCCGGAAGCGCAACAAGGTATCCGGTACAACATATTCCAGCTGTATCAGACTTACCGGGGAGATGATCCGCGCCTAAACATCGGCCCCAAAGGATTCACCGGAGAAAAATATGGCGGAAATACTTATTGGAACACGGAACTGTGTTGTGTACCGTTTTTTCTGCTCTCCACTCCCAAAGAGATTGCAAAGAACTTGCTGGCATATCGGTACAACCAGCTTCCCAAAGCCATCGAAAACGCCCGTAAACTGGGTTTCAAGGACGGTGCAGCGTTGTTTCCGCAGGTAACCAACAATGGAGAGGAATGCCACAGTGAATGGGAAATAACCTTCGAGGAAATCCACCGTAACAATATCATTGTCTATGCCATCGTTCAGCATGCAGCGCTGACGGGCAATATGGACTATATCGCTAAATATGGCCTGGAAGTAATGATTGCCGTCAGCCGTTTCTGGAGCCAACGGGTATCCTTCTCCCAACCCAAACAGAAATATGTCATACTGGGGGTTACCGGCCCGGATGAATACGAAAACAATGTGGACAACAACTGGTACACTAACTATTCCTGTATACAGTGCCTCAAGATGACCCTCCGTTTTCTGGAAATGGTGGCACAGCAATATCCGGATGAATATGCCCACATACGCCGCATCACCAATCTCGACCAAGTGAAGGAAAGTGCCCGGTGGAGAGACATCATCGAACACATGTATCTGCCGGAAGACAAGGAACGGGGTATTTTTATCCAAAATGACGGCTATATGGATAAAGTACTGGAAAGTACAGATAACATTCCTGCCGAAGAACGCCCCATCAACCAACATTGGTCATGGGACCGCATTCTGCGCTCTTGCTACATCAAGCAGAGTGACGTGTTGCTCGGACTTTACCTCTATTATTTCTATTTCGACACGGAAACCGTCCGCCGCAATTTCGAGTTCTATGAGCCGATGACCGTACACGAATCCTCCCTTTCTCCCCACATCCATTCCATCCTGGCTGCACGCATCGGCAAAGTGGAAAAAGCTTACCAGCTTTTCCTGCATGCCACGCGGCTTGACCTGGACGACTACAACAACGAAGCGGACCAAGGTCTGCACATAACCAGTATGCCCGGCAGCTGGCTGGCCATTGTACGCGGATTTGCAGGTATGCAGGTGCTGAAGGAGACGTTGTGTTTCTCCCCTGTCATACCGCAAAAATGGGACAGCTATTCATTCAAGGTGAATTATCTGAAAAACACACTTCACATACGGGTAGGAAAAGAAATCGAAATCTCGCTTACAGCAGGCAGCAAAGTGGACATACAAGTCTACGGACACCCATATACGCTGGAACGGGGGACGGAATTGAAAATTAATATGCCAATGTGCCAATGACCTGCGGCGTGATAGCGCAACATAAACATTGCGCAGCCAATTAGCACATTGGCACATTAAATCATCATTTATCCTATAACCGGGAGAACATTTGGTTGTTTTCCCGGTTTTATGTTTTTATATATACCTGAACGAATAACTATATACTTGTTTACCAATGAAAAAAATGTTTCTTTTCGCCCTGGTTACGACGTTGTTCATCACGTCGTGCGGGCAAAAACAAAAGGGTAGCAATACCCTTATCCGACCGGTGAAGACTGCGCAAGTCAGTTCACAGTCGGTTATCCGCAAAGACTTCTCCGGAATAGTGGAAGCCGTGGAATATGTGAGACTTGCCTTCCGCGTCAGCGGACAAATCATCAGCCTCCCGGTTGTAGAGGGACAGCGGGTAAAAAAGGGGCAACTGATTGCCGCCATCGACCCACGCGACATCTCCCTGCAATATGCAGCCGACAAGGCTGCCTACGAAACAGCTGCCGCACAAGTGGAACGTAACAAACGGCTGCTTGGCCGCCAGGCTATCTCCGTGCAGGAATACGAAATCAGCGTAGCCAACTATCAGAAAGCAAAATCCACTTACGAGTTGTCCGGCAACAATATGCGGGATACGCGGCTGACAGCCCCTTTCGAGGGTTCCATCGAAAAACGGCTGGTAGAGAACTATCAGCGTGTCAATGCAGGAGAAGGGGTTGTACAGCTGGTAAATACACAGAAGCTACGAATCAAGTTCACCGTACCGGATGATTATCTCTATCTGCTCCGTGCCAAGGACGTAAAGTTCAAGGTGGTGTTCGACAGTTACCCTGCAGAGGCTTTCGATGCCAGACTGGAAGAGTATCTTGACATCTCCACAGCAGGGACGGGTATTCCGGTGACAATAACAATTGACGACCCGCACTTTGACCGTACACGTTATGACGTAAAACCGGGATTCACATGCAAAATAAAGCTGGCATCGGATGTCGCTCCCTTTCTGGAAGAAAAGCTGATGAATGTACCGTTAAGCGCCGTATTCGGCGACAGTGAAAACCGGAAAACGTATGTATGGGTGGTGGAAGGTAATAAAGTCAGTCGCCGCGAAGTGACCGTTTATTCTCCAACGGGAGAGGCAAACCTGCTTATCTCTAAAGGGTTGGAACCAGGAGAAACCGTTGTGACGGCCGGAGTATACCAGCTGACAGAAGGAGAAGCAATAAAGGTACTAATGTGATTAATCACATTGGCACATTACATTCCCCATTTATCTAAAAAATATTCATTATGAATCTAGCCAAATATTCATTAGACAACACGAAGATAGTCTACTTCTTTCTGGCTGTGCTGCTTATCGGCGGCATACTGTCATTCGGCAGGTTGGGAAAGAAGGAAGACGCACCTTTCGTCATCAAGTCGGCAGTCATCATGACACGCTACCCGGGAGCGGAGCCGGCAGAAGTGGAACGGCTCGTCACCGAACCCATCTCCCGAGAAATACAGTCGATGAGCGGCGTCTACAAGATAAAGTCAGAGTCTATGTACGGACTCTCCAAGATAACCTTCGAACTGCAACCGTCACTCTCTGCCGCATCCATTCCGCAGAAGTGGGACGAACTGCGGCGTAAAGTGCTCAACATACAGCCCCAACTGCCCGCAGGCTCTTCTGTACCGACCGTCTCGGATGATTTTGGAGACGTTTTCGGCATCTATTACGGCCTGGTGGGTGACGACGGTTTCTCTTATGAAGAAATGAGAAACTGGGCGGAACGAATCAAGACACATGTCATCACAGCAGACGGTGTGATGAAGGTAGCCCTTTTCGGTACACAGACAGAGGTCATCCATATATTCATCTCCGTAAACAAGCTGGCAGGAATGGGTATCGACCCCAAACAACTGGCCGGCCTACTGCAATCGCAGAACCAGATTATCAATACAGGTGAAATCAGTGCCGGAGAACAACAGTTACGCATCGTGGCCAACGGTACCTACACGACTGTCGATGATATCCGCAACCAGGTTATCACTACCTCCGGCGGACAAGTCAAGCTGGGTGACATCGCCATCATTGAAAAGGGATACATGGAACCTCCCGGCAATATCATGCACGTCAACGGAAAGCGCGCCATCGGTATCGGCATCTCCACCGACCCGACAAAGGATGTGGTAAAAACCGGTGAACTGGTAGACCGGAGGCTTGCCGAACTCATGCCCCTCATCCCCGTGGGGCTGGAACTGGAAAGTCTGTATCCCGAAAACGTGATTGCCAAAGAAGCCAACAACGGGTTCATCATCAATCTGATAGAATCCATCCTGATTGTGATTGTAATCATCATGCTGGTGATGGGCATGCGTGCAGGAGTACTGATTGGCTCTTCCCTTATATTCTCTATCGGAGGCACACTGCTCATTATGTCGTTTCTTGGCGTAGGTCTGAACCGGACCTCCCTCGCCGGATTCATCATAGCCATGGGAATGCTGGTGGACAATGCCATCGTGGTGACAGATAATGCCCAAATTGCCATTGCCCGCGGCATCGACCGCCGAAAAGCGCTGATAGACGGTGCCACCGGTCCCCAATGGGGATTGCTGGGAGCAACGTTCATTGCCATCTGTTCGTTTCTGCCACTGTATCTGGCTCCCTCTTCCGTAGCCGAAATCGTGAAACCGCTATTCGTAGTGTTGGCCATTTCCCTGGGATTAAGTTGGGTGCTGGCGTTGACACAAACCACTACATTCGGCAACTTCATACTGAAAGCAAAGGCTAAAGATGGTGATAAAGACCCATACGACAAGCCTTTCTACCATAAATTCGCCTCCATCCTCGGCACACTGATACGCAAGAAGGCGTTGACCCTTGGAAGCATTACAGCACTGTTCATCCTCTCCCTCATCGTCATGGGACTGATGCCCCAGAACTTCTTCCCTTCTCTGGACAAGCCCTACTTTCGGGCAGATGTATTCTATCCGGACGGGTACAGCATCCGCGAAGTAGAAACCGAAATGAAAAAGGTGGAAGCGCATCTGATGCAGCAGCCGGAAGTGAAACGGGTATCCGTCACATTCGGCAGCACACCGTTGCGTTACTATCTGGCCTCCACTTCCGTCGGCCCCAAACCTAACTTCGCCAATATCCTGGTGGAAGTAACGGACAGCAAATATACCAAGAAGCAGGAAGAGAATCTTGATGCCTACATGAAGGCCAACTATCCCAATGCCATCACCCGTACCATGTTGTTCAAGCTCTCTCCTGCTGTAGATGCCGCCATTGAAATCGGGTTCATCGGCAATAACACGGATACGCTGGTCATGTTGACCAACAAGGCTCTGGACATCATGCACCGTGACGGCGAACTTATCAACGTGCGCAACTCCTGGGGCAATAAGATACCGGTATGGCATCCCGTTTACAGTCAGGAGCGTGCACAACCGTTGGGTATCTCCCGTCAAAGCATGGCACAGAGTATCCAGATCGGTACGAACGGCATGACACTTGGGGAATATAGGGAAGGAGACCAGGTACTTCCCGTTCTGTTGAAGGATAAAACTATCGACTCTTTCCGCATCAACGACTTGCGTACACTCCCCGTATTCGGCACTGCACGCGAAACAACCACTCTGGAACAAGTCGTCAGCCGGTTCGACTTCCAGTACAAGTTCTCCAATGTGAAAGACTACAACCGGCAGATGGTGATGATGGCGCAGGCCGACCCACGCCGCGGTGTGAATGCCATTGCCGCCTTCAACCGTATATGGAAGCAAGTGCAAGAAGAGATTGATGTGCCCGAAGGTTACACCATGAAATACTTCGGAGAGCAGGAAAGCCAGGCAGAAAGCAATGCCGCACTGGCAGCTAACCTGCCGCTGACATTCTTCCTTATGTTCGTCACCTTGCTGTTTCTGTTCCGCAGCTACCGGAAGCCGATTGTTATCCTGCTGATGCTGCCGCTTATCTTTATAGGTATTGTACTGGGACTGGTGGTATTGGGGAAATCATTCGACTTCTTCTCCATCCTCGGCTTGCTGGGGCTGATTGGAATGAATATCAAGAATGCCATCGTGCTGGTGGACCAGATTGATACGGAAACCGCTGCCGGAAAAGCACCGCGTGAAGCCGTTATCAGTGCAACGACCACCCGTATTGTCCCGGTGGCCATGGCATCGGGTACCACTATCCTGGGAATGTTGCCGTTATTGTTCGACGCCATGTTCGGCGGCATGGCGGCAACCATCATGGGTGGTTTGCTGGTAGCCTCGGCATTGACACTATTCGTGCTGCCGGTGGCTTATTGCGCCATTCATAAAATCAAGTGAGAGAACATTCAACAATTTACAGTTTACCAATTGAATGATGAAAACAAATATACTTATTCTATCATTACTGTGCTCAGGACTGAATGCCGGGGCACAACAAGCATATCTGAGCCGCGAAGAATACCGCGACAAGGTAGAAGCATACAGCCAGATTCTGAAACAACAGCATCTGAAAACATTCGCCAGTACCGAGGCACGCAAGATTGCCTCCACCGGTTTCCTGCCCCAGATTGACATCACTGCCGAGGGTACCGCCAATCTCAATCATCTGGACCAATGGAACAGTCCGAAAGGAGACTACCACCCTTATACCTATCAGGCACTTGCCACCTTGACGCAGCCGCTTTATACCGGAGGTTCCCTAATAGCCCAAAAGAAAGTGGCGCAAGCCGAAGAGGCACTGGACCAACTTACCACAGAGCTGACCCTCGACCAGATACACTATCAAAGTGACGCCGTCTATTGGAATGCCTCTGCCGCCCGTGCCGGTCTGAAAGCCGCGGCTACCTTTCAGGATATTGTACAACAGCAGTACGACATCATCCAAGACCGCTTTGATGACGGTGCCATCAGCCGCACAGACTTGCTGATGATTTCCACCCGACGTAAGGAAGCCGAATTGCAGTACATCAAGGCACGCCAAAACCATACCCTTGCCCTGCAAAAACTGAATATCCTTATGGGCTCGGAACCGGACGCTCCCATAGACAGCATAGCCGAAATAGATATACCGACTGCCTCCATCATACCTCTGGGCCTGGATGATGTGCTGCTTCGCCGGGCAGAATATGCCAGTACCTCCGTGAACATCGCCCGCAGTGAAGCGCAACGGCATGCCGCCCTCAGCCGCTACAACCCACAAGTCAGCATGTTTCTCGCTACCGGTTGGGATACGGGAATCACCTATATGGGGCAGGATGTACCTCATACTCCCGTCGTAGGAGTCAATGTCAGCATCCCCATCTTCCGTTGGGGAGCCCGCTTCAAGACAAACCGCCAACAGAAAGCCTATATCGGCATACAGAAGCTGCAACAAAGCTATGTAACGGACAATATTCTGGAGGAACTCTCCGCAGCCACCACAAAACTGACGGAAACTGAACAGCAAGTCAAGACGGCCCGGGAGAATATGATACTCGCCGAAGAGAATCTGGGCCTTGTCACCTTCTCTTATAATGAAGGAAAAGCCAGCATGGCAGATGTGTTGTCCGCACAACTCTCGTGGACGCAGGCACACACCAACCTAATTGATGCGTATCTGGCAGAGAAGATGGCGGTGGCTGAATATTGGAAGGTGGTTAGTGAATGAAATGCCCCTCAAAGAAAAACATACAAAAAACTCCGGCATAGCTTTACAAAGCCATACCGGAGTTTCTTTATATTTTTCCTACTGACCGTTTATCCCAGGAATGAAATCAGCACACCCGCCGCAACAGCCGAACCGATTACACCGGAGATATTACTGGACATACAGTAATTCAGCACATGGTTTTTCGGGTCATACTTCGTTGCTATTTCATTGCAGACACGGCTTGCCATGGGTACGGCACTCAGGCCGGTAGCACCAATCAGCGGATTGATCTTCTTCTTGCTGAATAGGTTGAACAGCTTCACAAAGAAAATACCTCCCGTAATGGACAATGCAAATGCCAGGAAACCACCAATCACAATACCGATAGTCGTCCAATTCAGGAATGCCTCACTGGTCATCGTGGCGCCAACGCTCAATCCTAAGAAGATGGTAGCTGCATTCATGATACTATTAGCAGCAGCATCAAACAAGCGGCTTGTATCCGAACCGATTTCCTTAATCAAGTTACCGAACATCAACATACCAATCAAAGGTACTGCTGTGGGCACAAATAAAGCAACAATCGTAGTCACTGCAATCGGGAAGATAATCTTCAATACACGCAGATTCTTAATCTCGGTTTTCGAAGGATACAGCTTCTCCTGCTCCTTCATGTTAATCATCAATTCCTTCTTGGTACAGAACAGCTTCACCACCATCGGAATGATGACCGGTACCAGCGCCATATAAGAATAAGCAGCAATGGCAATCGGTCCCAACAGATGGGGAGCCAGCTTGATGGTAGTAAAGATAGCCGTAGGACCATCGGCACCACCGATAATGCCCAACGCACCTGCTTCCTGCGGAGTGAACCCTATCATCACAGCACAAAGCAGTACGGTGAAAATACCTAACTGCGCAGCCGCACCGAATATGGAGAGACGCAAGTTACGGAGCATCGGACCGAAGTCTGTCAGCGCACCCACACCCATAAAGATAACAGGCGGCAGAAAGCCGGTCTTAATCAGCATATAATAAATGAAGTTCATCAGTCCGAGGTCGTGCGCAATCTCGTGCAACGGCATCTCCCAAATATTCTTCATCACCCCGCCTACCATGACCATTCCGTTTTCATCTGCCTGAATCACCCCCATCTCGCCGCCGGGAAAGTTGGCAATGAGCACACCGAAAGCGATGGGTACCAACAACAATGGTTCATAGTGTTTCTTGATACCTAAATAAAGCAGGATGAAAGCGATGGCATACATCACGAGGAACGACGGATCAGCAATGATGTTGCTGAAGGCCGTCATATCATAGAGTTTTGCAAATATATCTTCCATTATCCTATCTTCATTAATACATCATCTTCAGAAACAGAGTCACCCGGATTGACACAGATGGCAACAACCGTTCCATCAAAGTCTGCGCGGATGGCATTGTATGTCTTCATAGCTTCGATATAGCAGAGGAGGTCGCCACTCTTCACCTTGTCACCCACTTTCAACGGGGTTTCCTGTGCATTTTTTGTCAAGAAGAACTTGCCTTCGAGCGGAGCCGGAACGTCCTGACCTTCTCCTACGGGAGGAGCAGTCACTTTCTCGGTAGCCGAAGCGGGCAGGTCGATGTCGCCATAGGCCACTGTCACGCGGTAAGCCTGGCCGTCCACCTGCACGGTGAGCGTCTTGGGTTTGGCATCGTCCAGCGGAGACTTGTCACGTTCGGCACGGCGTTTCTCTACGTCTTCCAGGAAGTCTTGTTTTGCCTTGCCACTCTTGTAAGCCTCGTATTGAGCCGGGTGCATGGCGTACTCGAAGAGCTCTTCATCGTCCTCGCCCAATTCCCATTTGTTCTCCTTCATCAGCTTGCGGTACTTGTCCAAAGCATCGGGATAGTTGTCCTGCGGATTGCCGGTGAAGAACTTGCGTCCTTCGCGCTCCGCTTTCTCGATAAGTTCAGGAGCCAATTCACCCGGCAACTTACCGGCTTTGCCCAGCAGCATATCCCAAATATCATCGGCAATCATACCCCAGCGTTCCTTGCCCTTCTCCATAGCAATGACGTTCATCATAGAGAGGTTCTTGACGTACTGGCTGAACGGAGTCACCAACGGGGGATAACCTACGCGCGGCCAGACGTATGCCACTTCGTTGAACAACTTGATGAGCAATTCGTCCTGCTTCATGAAGGGCAGGTTGCGTTTTGCCTTGTATTTGTTGATGGATTCCAGATTGGACTCCAAATCCGCCATCAGACTGCCCATCATGCCGCCCGGCAGTCCGGGACCAATCAGCAGGGAGTTCATCAAGCGGTTGCGCGGGCTGATGTACAAGCCAAGGAAGTCGTCCATAAACTCCTGGATGAGTGCGCGTACCTTCATATATGCCTCCATATTGACTTCGGGCACCTGGAAGCCTGCATCCTTCAGCATGGCCTGCACACTGAGCAAGTCGGCATGTCCCGTACCCCAGGAAAGCGGCTCCATGCCTACGTCGATATAGTCGCAACCCGCTTCGCACACTTCAAGAATACTTGCCATATTGAAACCGGGACCCGCATGACTATGATACTGGATAGGAATATCGGGATGCGCCGCCTTGATATTGGCCACAATCTTGCCCAAAGAAACCGGACGTCCGATACCTGCCATATCCTTGATGCAGATTTCGTCGGCACCTGCCTTGATAAGCTTCAGTGCCATCTCCGTGTAGTATTCTACGGTATGGATGGGTGAATGGGTGATGCAGAGCGAGCATTGGGAAATCATTCCGGCATCGTGTGCATAGCCAATAGAAGGGATGATATTGCGGGTATCGTTCAGACCGCAGAAGGTACGCGTGATGTCCGTACCCTGCGCTTTCTTTACCTTATAGAACAGCTTGCGCACATCGGCGGGCACGGGACTCATGCGGAGGCCATTCAGGGCACGGTCCAACATGTGAGTCTGGATACCGGCTTCGTGGAACGGCTTCGTCCATTCGCGCACGGCTTTATTCGGATTCTCCCCAAACAGCAGATTTACTTGTTCAAAACCTCCGCCATTGGTTTCCACGCGCGCAAAACAACCCATCTCAATGATAGCGGGAGCTACTTTCACCAGCTGGTCAACACGGGGTACATATTTTCCGGCACTCTGCCACATGTCCCTGAATACCAAGCTGAACTTAATTTCCTTTTTCATACTAAATTATTCGGTGTGTTTTTATATAAGATTATTATTTCAGATTTTTTCTACCTTAGCAACTTTACCCTTACCTTGTGTCACTACTGTTACGGCTGCACTGATAGCTGCCAGAATATTACCGGGGACAGGTGCGGGACCATTTGCCGCAGCTTTAGCCGGTGTCACCTCTTCGGGCGCATATTTATTCACCAATGCAATAAGAGCTTTTCCTAAGTTAATAACAATCAGCAGGATAGCGAAGACTGTTGCCATACCTACCACCATCAGCAGAAGTGCTGTATTCAAGTTTTCCATATTATAAATTATTAGTTATTCAGCCGAATTTACGAAAAATCGCTCGAAATTAGCGATAATCCATTAAAGAAAGGCAGAGAAGAATGATAAAAGATGCTAAAAAGTAAAGCTTCCCGCACAACCAATGAGGTGGTACGGGAAACTTTTAGCATAAAACGGTGTCAGTCATCAATTGCTTTCAAGGAAGGAGAATCAGCCCAACGGATTCTCACCCTGGTCGCCGTCGTTGCCGCCGGGGGTTCCACCGGTATTGTCGCCGGGAGTAGTACCGGTGGAGGTAGAAGTCTTGCCCCACTCTTCCCAAACAATCTTCGTATTCACCATGCTGCGGGTAATCACCTGACGGCCACTATTACGCTCCACTTCGGGCAAAAAACGGACACGTACTCCGTTAATCAGCGAAGCGCTTACCTCCGCAGCCGTCGGCACTCCTCTTTTAGTAGAGGTGGCAGTATAGTAGAAGGTGCCTACACCGTTTATCTTCACAGTACGTCCCTGCCCCATGAAATTGCTCAATACACGTCCCAAGTTCTCCATCACCGCATACGTGTCACCACGGGTCACGGTAGAAAGAACAGACAGCTCGTCTGCCACTTCACGGGTAGTAACCGCCTTGCCCCAGGTTACTGATTGAGGATACCACAAATCGTTTACTTTTTTCTGAACTCTTTTAAAAAATGCCATAATCGTAATGTTTTAAATGATTAATTAATAATGTATATCCGGTTTCTCTTGTCTCACCCGAGAAGCAGAAGTTTTCATCGTGAGGCCTCAACGATTCAGCCGTCTGCTTTTCTCAAATTCGATGTTGCAAAGTTAGGGTGGGAAACAAGGGAAAACAAGAAAATGGCATCTACAACCAATTTACATAAATCACTAAAATACAAACAATTACAAAAACAACATCTCTACAAGAAGAAGGGGAAATAAAGCTGAAATAAGAAGAATAAGGTGATAATCTCTACAAGCTATACACGCAAACTTCTGATAATGAAGGCACCTATATCTTCCGGTCTCTACAAGATAGTTACTATAAGCTATTCTTTGCAATATGACATCATTTAGAGTTTATGCCAGTGAAAAGAAAGAATGCACACATAGAGAGAATGTGCCTCTCTACGTGTTTGGCTGATTTTACTTTGTTACTGCATTATACAAATCCTGGTAGGTTTTCACCACACTATACGCCACATCGCCAGTGCTGATAGCTGCAAAATGGCGACGGGCGCACTCTATCTTGGCATCCTCGGCACGGCGAAGTTGTGATACTTCGATGTCGTTGCCTTTGGTTTCTGCCACGAAATAGACGTGCTTCACGGAATCTTCTCGAAAAGCTACAGCCCAGTCGGGATTATATTTGCCCATCGGAGTGTTGATGTAGAATCCACCGGGCAGTTTGCTATATACCACCACATCATCCTCAGCTTCCAGCGACTCGGCAAAACTCTTTTCGATACCTTCACTATCTACCACTACAAGATCGTAAAGCGACTTGGTACTTTCGATAGCATTCTTGCCAAGTGTACCACGCAGCGTAGCTTCCTCAAAGATGCCAGTACCAAAAGTTCCAGCACACTTCTCATACTGAATGTGTTGGATGAGCGAGATAGCCTTACAATCGTTGATGATGCGACCGGCTTTGATGATGAACTCTTCTGGATTCAGCTTGAACTGATGGAAAGTCGCATGATTAACGCCTTTCAGCATTTCTACAATGGTGCGGCGAGTTAGACCGGTGGATTGCACGAGTTCACCTACCAAGTCGTAAGTTACTTCTGCTCCAATAACTTCCGTTACCCGAATGGTTTTCACTGTAGCGGCACTCATGGCTGCTCCGGCTTCCAATTCTTCGCGGTCACGGATGCTTTCCATGCCGCCACTCTCCACTACAATACGGATTTCTGTCACATTCAGGTGCTTGTCGAGTGCATCAATGGCACTCTTGATGAGTTTTGGCGTTTCAAAACTCACGTTATAGTAGGTACGTGTATTAATGCGCCGCCACAACTCTTGCCACTCTTTTTTGTTGAAGTTGTCTTTCACTAAGTGAGCCTCCGTTTTATTACGTCCATTGGCTGGTTTGAAGGCATCGGGATTGAACACTTTATCCAACTGTTTGATGATAAACGAATGTAGATTTTCCACCTCACCAAACTGGAGCGAATCGGCTTTCTTTTCGTCAAAGTACTTTTGCGTGAGCTTGCCCTTCTTGATGTAACCTTGGACTATCAGTTCTTCGTGGATTTCCACGGCCTGTTCGGTCGTAATCTTTATGCTGTGTCCATCTTGTGTCTGTGCCAGTTGGTCGGCAAACAGTGTGGCTGTCACCACTACCGGACGGCTGGCACAGGCTTCTGCCATATCGGTTTGCAGCTTCTTGGCAAAGTCGTCATAGCTTTCGCTGGCGATAACGGTCAGGATATTGGTGTCGAACACATGGTCACCCAATACGTCGGCATCTTGACGTTCGCCCTTATCGTTGACGCATAGGCGCATACCACGACCCACCTCCTGACGTTTCTTGATTTCGTTGGAGGTGTCTTTCAACGTACAAATCTGGAACACATTAGGATTATCCCAACCTTCCTTCAAGGCCGAGTGAGAGAAGATGAAGCGAATGGGGCAACTTTGGCTAAGTAAGCGCTCCTTATCCTTCATGATAAGGTCGAAACCACGTTCTTCGTTTTCGCCTTCCTTATTCTTCGATTCCACGTTCTTCCCTTTTTTATCGATAGAGAAGTAACCATCGTGAATGTTTTCGGGCGCATTCTTCGGATTGGAAAGGAAGCGAGTGTAGGCGGTATCCTTAAAGGTAGACATAAGCTCTTGCAAGGCACGTTGGTATTCCTCTTCAAACATCCGTGCAAATTTCCCCTTCTCTGCCGTGTCCTTACCGTAGATGCGGTAACTATCCACATGATCGATAAAGAAGAGCGAAAGCACCTTGATGCCGCGAGCAAAAAGTTGGCGTTCACGTTCCAAATGAGTCTTGATGGTTTCACGTATCTGGTGGCGACGGAGAATATCCTCATTCACACTGCCCACCACCTCACCGGGATGAAGCGTCAGTCCGTTGAGGAAATGCACGGTATTGGTCAATCCGTCTATACATTCCACTTTAAAGTTATTGGCATACTCCTGCAAACCACCGCTTTGTTCTTTAAGATCGAACCCTTCGCCGACCAAGCGAATGGTCTGGCGTGTGCCATTGGCAGTCTTGACATCGAAGCCCAATCGAGCTTGTGGATTACCTTTGCTAATGACGATTTCATCCAGATAGACATAGCTATTGGTAGCTGTAGAACCCACTTGATGCACACTGCGTACCTCTATTTTTTTCACCAGCTTCTTGTTGTAAGCGTCGATGGCATCGAGGCGATATACTTGGTTGAATATTTCACGGTGCGTGGCACTATAAAGTAAGGTAAAGAGCGGGTTAAACAGTTTGATACCTTTTCGTGTGGCATTGCCTTTGTCCGTACCCAACACGCTTTGCGGCTCGTCAATAATTAGGATGGGATTCGTTTTTGCCAAGATGTCAATAGGCTTTCGCGAACCGAACTCATCACGACGTGAGAAGATGATACGGGCTGCGGAATCACCTGCGCGACCTTCCTTGTTTTTATCCTCGTTAAGCGAAGCATTGAAAGCCTGCATATTGATAATCATTGCATGAATGCCGTTATCCGAAGCAAAGGCATCAATCTTAGCGAGCTGCTTCGAGTTGTAGATGAAGTATTGCATGCGTTTACCATATTCTCCAGCAAAGTGCTCTGCCATACTCTCAAAACTCTTGAACACGCCTTCGCGGATGGCAATACTGGGCACTACAATCACAAATTTCGACCAGCCATAGCGGGCGTTCAGCTCATACATGGTCTTGATGTAGGTATAGGTCTTACCCGTACCTGTTTCCATCTCGATGGTAAAGGTACGTCCGTCTCCCTCCAGATGCTCCACGGGATTCAATCCTTCTGCCATCTGTATGCCACGCACATTCTCGCAAATGCTTTCATTGTCAAGTACAAGGGGAAAATTGCCGAAACCGTCGAAGTTGAGCGCACCAAACTTGTTCAAGAAGGTGCGGCTACCATCGTGTTTGGGTTGCCCCTGAAACACATCGCTCACGCATTTGGCGGCTTCCGCTTGAAAGCGTTGATGTTTATATCTTATTTTCACTTTTTGCCTCCTTTCTTACTTTTGTCACTAATCGCCTTGATAGCGTTCAAATAGTCTTGCTCCACATCGCTGAGTGTGCGTTGTTTATATTTACGATACTCAGTAGCGGCATGATCCATCGCTTCTTGATGGGATACTAGGCCTCCATCCAGTAGGAGTTGTTCTCCAGTTGAGGTGAGTATGCGATCCAGATAGTTTGCCCAATCGTTCATGGTCATGGGTTGCTCTTTCTCGGCTTGGCTTTCTGCGAAATCAAGTAAAGCGATAATCATGTCAAGATTATAGAAGGTTGTCATGTATGACTTACCATCTGTGGCAGTTGTTCGGCATTTCCGAACAACTGAGTCCTCTTGTAGTTCGCCTTCTTCGAAAATGTGCTTAATATACTCACTTACATTCGATTTACTCGTCTGATACAGCTCGCACATCTGCGTTTGAGTAAGCCATAAAGTATCTTCCTCAAATTTCACATCTATCTTTGTCAGACCGTCATTGTCTGTATAAATTAGTATTTTGTTGTTCTCTTCCATGGACACATCAAATTACTCTGATATTATTAAACGCATCATTATCCGACCAATCCAAGGATTGCTTGAACTGCTCATAAATATTGATTTTCTGAGCATCTTCCTTGAAGCAGGCATCACGGAAAAGTACACGCAAGGGACTCTTGTCGGCCATCGCAGTTACTACCTTATCGGTAATGCCCTCGGAAAAGCAAGCCACAAGTTCGCCTTCGTTGACAGTGTAGATGGTACAACCGTCCATGGTTTCTGTCTGCAAGGGCAAGTCCAAGCGAACACCCCATGCCAACATCGAACCATAGAGTAGGTCGAGGTCAGTACGATCGCGCTTGATATTATAGGCAAAGAGGTCAAGCTGGTCTTGCTTGTATTCCTTGGGTGAAAGTGATACTTTCTCGTAGTTGCTTTCGTCAAGGCGGTAGACACGGAAACCGGTGTCGAGGTTTTGGGTAGTAAGCGGGGAATCTGCTTTTATTTTTGCACCGGAACGACGGATGCGTTCTTTGGCTATCTCAGGGATAGTGGCGTAGCCTGCCTTACGTGCTTCGCTATCTTCTGGCGTTTCTTCGGGAAGCTGAACGCAGATATATCTTCTGTTACCTCCGTCTTCGGCGTTGAGTTGCATTACAGCATGAGCAGTGGTGGCAGAGCCTGAGAAGAAATCGAGGATAAGTGCATCTTTATCAAAATGAGTCATCATCTTGAGCATCCTTATCAAGAGATTTATACTTTTGGGATTGTCGAATGCTTTGCAGCCCATTAATTTCTGAAGATATGAAGTTGCGGAAGAAGTTAAGAAATCTGTATCCCACCAAGTCGTAACTTTTTTTCTTGATTGTCGAGCCTGATCTTCGTAATACTTCTTCTGGAGATTGTTCTCTGTGACAATAAGCAGTCCATTATCATACAGTTTCTGCATGGTCTCTTTTGAATATCTCCAATATCCTTCAACGCCCATAAATTCGTAAAAAGGATTACCTTTCTTTGCTCCACCAGGACCATCTACAGGTGCCAATTTATATTTTCCCTTATCGTCTTCTCGATCAAATCCGTCTAATACAGGGTCTTCTCCTATATTCTTTTGTTGAGCAAACACCTCATTTATTTCTTTGGCATAAAACGCAATGTGATTGTGATTCTCAGATATTATTCTATCATTAGAAACAGAGGCTCTATGCTTATGGCAAATATCAGCAATGAAATTATGCTCGCCAAAGACTTCATCACATATTTTGATGAGATTTGCATTCTCATCATCACCTATCGAAATAAAGATAACTCCATCCTCCGTGAGCAGAGAACGAGCCACCAGCAGACGACTATAAATCATACTACACCAATCCGAATGAAACTTACCATTCGTATCGGTATTCTTCCTGAAGCGATAGCCCAACTCGTCCACATTGCCGGCTTTGAAATCCTCTTCGGCAGCAGTGAGAGCAAAGTCGTCGTGATACACAAAGTCATTGCCAGTATTATAGGGTGGGTCGATATAAATCATCTTCACCTTACCCACATATGAGCGTTGCAAGAGTTTGAGCACTTCCAGGTTATCACCTTCGATATAGATATTCTTCGTATTGTCCCAATCCACGGAATCTTCCACCACCGGGCGTAATGTCTTATCGGTTGGTTTGGCAGCCTCCGCACGAGCGGCATTCTTACCTACCCATGTAAACTGATACATCTCGCCATCGCCGTCTGTGACATGGTCGCCAAGCAACCGGCGAAGCACCTCGAAGTTTACCTTTCGGGAGATTTCACCAGTCTTGTCATCACGTACTTCGGTAAATGCCGAAGGTGCTATCTGATAGAGCGCATCAAGATTGAGTTGCGTTCCGTCTGCAGAGTTCAAATCCAAATGTTTTAATATGTCAGTCATATATCTTGTTTCTTAATTGTTTTCTAATGTTTTAAGTTTCTCTTTCTTTGATTTGTCCTTGATGAAAGTAGGAGATGTGAAAATGAAACGCAATTGTTCCACTTGCTCCAATTCTTCTTTCAATGCTTCGTAGGCATAGATGGAGAATAAAGCCGCAGCAATAGACACAAAAGTACCTTTGGATAACCGTCCTTTGATGTCATCCACTACACGCTCGTTTATATTGTTTATTAATTTGGAATGTTCCATCCTCGTTTTATTAGACCTTAGTTCCGCGGCACTTTACAAAACAATTATTTAAAGTACTGAGTAATAAAATATTGCCCAGTACTTTGCCATGTCAGAAGATTCACTTAAATTAGTGTTGCAAAAAAGCACAAGAAATCTTCAACAAGCATGACAAAAATAAGCATAAAATCCGGTAAACTCACTTCTTTTGGAGGGATATTTTTAATTATGGAGCAATTTGATTCTATGCTCTCATCCGTAATCAATTCAACACAGCAGTCCGATAGAGAGCGAACTATTGAAATAACAAGGAATAACAATATTTTTTAAGTCACCAATCAGTTTCTTATTTCATTTTGTAACAACATTTCAAATCCCAAAAACATCCGTTTCAAGCCATCAAACCGTCACAGTCCATCCCCTCCCAGAACACCTTCTGAAGTGGGGTAATTCAGTATACGACTAAATAGGATTCAATATACGACTGAATGGCATTCAGTATAAGACTGAATAGGGTTCAGTATAAGACCGAGGTTATATTAGTAGCAAAACAGAATTGAGAACAGAGGAAATCACCGACTTTTTGTCCTAATAAATCAACACAAATTGGCTATATTCCTAAAATAATCATATAAAAATATCGGCATTACTTCCGAGATTATTCTCTATGGTTTCTTCCATAGGAAACTGTTGCTTGTCTATGCAAAAAGAACCATTCTTCCGTTCAAAAACCCAATTATCGTCCACCCGAAGCGAGTCGGACACTAATATACCACCGGCATTTTTAGAATAGACATAGACAACTATCCCGTTCTCAAACCTAAATGTATATTCAAACCCGACTACTCCCTCTTTCTTTCCGGCATAAATAAAATTCACATAATAATCTATCTTCTTCCATTGGGGCGACAAATGGTTCTCAATATCGAATAAGGCCAAACTGAAGTTTGTTTTACCCGATTCGTTCGGTCCATATACAATACCATTTTTTATGATACCGTCTTTGATAGCGTTTTTATGAACTCATAATTAGCCGGACTTGACAAATCCCACTTGAAGATACGGAAAAGGATTTCCGTAAAGAAATTACGGGCCCAATTTATCTTAATGCCACCTAATAGTTTCATACCCTTGTCACTGTTGTCTTGCAATCCGAAATTTCAGACATGGCACACTACTGTATCCAGCGTCTCTCCATCAGCAAACAGTCCACCATCTGCCTGCATCATCCGTTTCTTCAGGTGAAACTTCTGCTGGGACACGGAAGCGGGAGACACGGCAATGAGCGTGGCAATCTGTGCATTGCTGAAGTGCAGGCGGATAAGCATGCAAAGCTGGCTGTCGGCAGGCGTAAGCTGGGGAAAGCGCATGACAAGGCGTTTGGAAGCGCCCTTGTATACTCTGTCAGTAAGCTTCTGCAAGTAGTTCCACTGGCTGTCCGCAAGGAATTTGGGCTGGATGCGCAACTGCTTCACCACTTCGTCTGCGTCTATCACGGCAGAAGCAAGCGCCTGCACCTGCCCGTCGAGCATCCGGACACGCTCGCCCTCTTTCCTCAACAGTTCCAGTTCGCGGGGCACGGGGTTGTCTTCATACTCCTTGAGACGGGCGCGGAGTGACTCGTTTTCCTTATCCAGACGGCTGCCATGTTCCATGAGGTTCGTCAGCGAGCTATGCACTTCTTCGCGCTCTTCGTCGGTCAGCGACATCTCCTTCAGGCATTCTTCCAGTTCCTCGCGCTCGCGTTCATTGTTGCGCAAGCGCTGTTCGTTTTCGCTCAAGGTGATAAGGTAGTTGCGGTGGTGGCGCTCTTTCTTGAACCGGACAAGGCTGAACAGCATAGCACCGGAAATGCTGAACATAATCACAGAAAACACTCCCCAGAAAAAACGTTCGTAACCACTGACCGACTTCAGCCGCACATGCCTGCCATCGGAAAGCTCCTTTATCTGATTGTATTCACGGTGCAAGCCGGAAATCAGGCGGACGGCCCGGACACTGTCGACAGCACCGCATTGCACCAACGAGTCAGCATGAGAAAGGGACTGTTCGTAGTCCATCAAAGTTCTATCGGCAGGTTTCGAGCAGGCTGTCAACCCCAGAAGGAGAATCAGCAGGAGAAAAAGGAAGGTATGTTTCATCTTGAAATTTTGTGTTTATAATAAGTAAGGTGTAAAATCGGTAAGGAACGAGCTTACTTCAACAGTTTTCATAATCATGCATATTAATCGTTGCAGAAACAAAGGTAACACTTTCTTCCCACAATAAATAAAGAGGTACAAAGTTTTTCATTACTTTGTACCTCCTCTTTTTCTTCGACTTGCATCATTTATAGCCGTGAGTCAGCAAAAATCGTATAGCTTAGAACTCACTCGTAAAGTGGAACTTGATATGCTTGAAGTCCATCTGCGCCATCTGCAACACATATCCGCTATCGGCCAGGAACACATCCCTACCCTCGCGGTCTTTGGCCATGTACTGGTATTTGCGCTTCTTGAAGGCTTCCAGTTCAGCCGCATCATCGCTCTCAATCCAGCAGGCTTTATACAGACTGAGCGGCTCCCAACGGCACTTCGCACTGTATTCATTCTCCAGACGATACTGGATGACCTCGAACTGCAACTGCCCCACCGTACCGATAATCTTACGCCCGTTGAACTGGTTGACGAACAACTGCGCCACACCTTCGTCCATCAACTGGTCGATACCCTTGGCAAGCTGTTTCTGCTTCATCGGGTCGGCATTCTCAATGTACTTGAACATCTCCGGAGAGAAACTCGGAAGCCCCTTGAAGTGAAGCGCCTCGCCTTCGGTCAGCGTATCGCCAATCTTGAACGTACCGTTATCCGGCAGGCCGATAATATCTCCCGCCCAAGCCTCATCGACAGTTGTCTTGCGCTGCGCCATGAACTGCGTAGGCGACGAGAAACGCATCGTCTTGCCATGACGTACATGCAAGTACGGGGCATTGCGTACAAACTTCCCGGAGCAGATTTTGCAGAAAGCGATACATGAACGGTGATTCGGGTCGATATTGGCGGTTATCTTGAAGATGAATCCGGTAAATTTAGGTTCTTCCGGCTCCACCTCACGTTCTTCCGCCTTCACGGAACGGGGACTGGGAGCAATCTCCACAAAGCAATCCAGCAGTTCCTGCACACCGAAATTATTCAGTGCCGAACCGAAGAACACAGGAGCCAGCTCACCCTTCAGATATTCCTCCTTATCGAATTCGGGATAAACACCGTCTATCAGTTCCAGTTCGCCACGCAGCTTATCGGCCAGCTGGGCACCAATCCGGTTGTCCAATTCCTCGGTATGGATGTCCACTTCCACCTTCTCCGTCACTACCTGCTTGCTGGGCTGGTAGAGGTTGAGGTTATGCTCGTAGATATTGTAGACACCCTTGAAACGGACACCGCTCTCGATAGGCCACGTCAAGGGACGCACGTGGATGTGCAGTTCCTCCTCCAGCTCGTCCAACAGGTCGAACGGGTCTTTGGCTTCACGGTCCATCTTGTTGATGAAGATAATCACCGGCGTATTACGCATACGGCAGACCTCCATCAGCTTGCGTGTCTGCGTTTCCACACCTTTCGCACCGTCCACCACGATGATAACACTGTCCACAGCCGTCAGCGTGCGGTAGGTATCTTCGGCAAAGTCCTGGTGACCCGGAGTATCGAGGATGTTCACCTTGTAGTCATGGTAGTCGAACTCCATTACAGAAGTGGTAACGGAAATACCACGCTGTTTTTCAATATCCATCCAGTCCGACGTTGCCGTCTTCTTTATCTTATTGCTCTTTACGGCACCCGCCACCTGGATTTGTCCACCAAAAAGCAACAGCTTCTCGGTCAATGATGTCTTACCGGCATCCGGATGCGCAATAATCGCAAACGTTCTCCGTCTCTCTATTTCGTTGTTATTGGCCATATATCAATTAGTCAGTAATAATCACTCTTCCAAATTCTTCATGCAGACGGCAAGGCTCGCCTCCCAATGGGGTATATCGATGCCGAATGTCTTCTTTATCTTTGTCTTGTCCAACACAGAATAATGCGGACGCGGTGCCTTGGCAGGAAACTCATCCGTATGCAGCGGGCTTACCTTGCAGGTCTTTATGCCGGCCAGGCGATGGATAGCCAACGTGAAATCATACCACGAGCACACACCCTCGTTGCTGAAATGATAGATACCGGGAACAATCCCCCGGTTGACAGCCGCAAAAATGGCACGTGCCAAATCATTGGCATATGTCGGCGTGCCTATCTGGTCGAAGACAACCCCCAGCGTCTCTCGCTCACGTCCCAGACGAAGCATCGTCTTCACAAAATTATTCCCGTAAATGGAATAGAGCCATGCTGTACGGATAATCATGGCACGGCTGCAATGCTTCATCACCGCCTGCTCACCTGCCAGTTTGGTAAAACCATATACTGAATTGGGACAAGTAGCCGCCTCTTCCGTATAGGGGGTGTGTCCGGTTCCGTCGAAGACATAGTCGGTGGACACTTGTATCAATGCAGCACCGCAAGCTTCGGCAGCAGCAGCCAGATAGCCCGGCGCGACATGATTCAGCTTGTCGCAAAGTTCCTGATTATCCTCTGCCTTGTCCACCGCCGTATAAGCGGCGCAATTCACAATTACATCTATCCGGTTGCCCTTCACAAACCCATGCACAGCTTGTTCGTCGCAAATGTCCAATTCCTGCACGTCAGTGAAAAAATAAGTATGTTGTCCGTTTTCTTTCGACAACACTCGCATTTCATTGCCAAGTTGACCGTTGGCACCGGTTATCAGAATATTCATTTAATAAAGTTACACTTATATAGTAATGTTACGATGAACAATATTTTCCTCCATAATTATCAATTGTCCACTATCAATTTATCCATCAACTCCAATTCTCCCCGCTTCTCCTTGTCATAATAGTTGGCAAGCAACGAGACGAAACCGCTGATGGCCTCCATAGCCTTTGCCGTGCCCTGACTGATTTCCTTCTTCTGCAAGCGCAACAGCAGCACTCCATAAAGCGCCTCGAAACAAGTGTCTACCTCAGGCTCCTCTTTCCGGCCGCTCTTCTGGCGCAGCTCCACGATAAAAGGCAGTGCCTTGAAATAAGCCGCATTATAGAACGGATATTTCGTAGAAGCCAGCAATTCGCCATGCAGCTCCGTCAGGTTCAGAATGACATTCCGGTTGATTTGCAGATGCCCTTTTTCCGTTACGCCTTCCGCACGCATCATATCTGCCAGGTTTCCATACCATTCTTCCAGCGCAGGCCGTTCCTCCTCCGGATAGCGCAAGATGATGTTCTGGCGTATCCGGTCTATGTCACAGCCATTGGCACGGAGCAAATCCTCCACCTGCCACATATATATAAGGTATTCGGCTATATTCTTCTCTTTCAGTTGTTGCGCAATCTTCACGATAAAATGTATGAATTATGAATTTTCCCCTTTCCATTCAATACAGCGATTCACCCATCAGCGTAAACACCAATCCCACCACAGACACCACAATGACAATGCTCCCGATAATACGGTTCAGCATCCAGATGCCACGCAAGTTGAATTGTGTACGGACTTTATTGACAAAAAAGGTAATGCCAAACCACCATGCCAAAGCGCCCAATGCGATGGCCAAGTATCCGGTAACGGCCTCGAATACCAGCACTCCCTCACTTACAAAAGCGAAGCGGGCGAAAAGGCCTACAAAAAGGAATATAATCAGAGGATTGGAAAGCGTGACGGCAAACGCCGTTATGAAGTTATGAAAATAGGAACCCTTGTTGATGGATACCGGACGGATGGACTGTACCGGATTGCTGCGGAACGTATAAACGCCAAACGCCAACAGAAGAATGCTTCCGAAAAGTTGCAGGTAAAAGATGTTCTTGTTGACATAATCAAAAACGAAACTCATCCCGTAGCCCGTCAGCAAAGCATATGCAATATCGCTTAGCGAAGCTCCTATCCCCGTTACGAAACCATACCACCGTCCTTTATTCAAAGTACGCTGAATACACAATACTCCTACAGGACCCAATGGCGCGGACACAATGACGCCGATAATGAACCCCTTCCACAATATGTCAAATATGGTCTCTATCTGAATCATGGCTGCAAATATCGGACTTTTTTATGAGACGAACGAATAGTGTTAACGTTTTTTCGACGGAAAAGGATTTTAAGAAGTAAAGATTATCCATTTTACATATTATTCCGTATATTTACCTCCGAACTTAACAATACCCCCTTATGAAACGAATAAAAAAAACTCTAACACTCGTTTCCATGGCCGTCTTACTACTGACGGCATGCGAAGCCCCCAAGGAACTCGGTGTGGTTCCATATCCGCAGTATGCCCAAACAACGTCAAAAACAGTCGAACTGCCATCTACGGTAACCTTCTCGACCAATCTGGCGAAATCCGACATGAATGACCTGCTGGCCTATCTGCCGGACTTTGCCATCCCCATGAAGCTTGTCGACAAGAACCCTTTTGTAACGATAGAAATAACGGACGCAACGGATAATCCAATCGCTGCCGAAGGCTACAACCTGACAGTCAGCAAACAAGGTGTAAACATTCAGGCCTCCTCCGCAGCAGGTGCCTTCTATGGACTGCAAACCCTGGCACAACTTGCCCGTAACGGGAAGGAACTGCCAGTCACGACCATCAAGGACGAACCCAGATTCCCCTATCGTGGGCTGCACCTGGATGTTTCAAGACACTTCTTTAACACGGACTATGTCAAGAAACAAATAGACCTGGTAGCCACCTACAAAATCAACCGCCTGCATTGGCATCTGACCGACGGCGCCGGATGGCGGCTGGAGATTCCGGGCTATCCTCGCCTGACAGAATTCGCAGCCTGGAGAAAAGCCGCCAATCTGCAGGATTGGGGGAAATATGACCACCACTTCTGCGAGAAGGATGAAGAAGGAGCCTATGGAGGCTACTATACGGAAGCGGATGTACGTGAGGTTCTGGAATATGCCCGCTTGAGGCATGTCACCGTTATCCCCGAAATAGAAATGCCGGGACACTCGGGAGAAGTACTGGCAGCCTATCCACAGCTGTCCTGTACCGGCAAGCCTTATACATCCGGTGAAGTCTGTATCGGAAACGAAGAGACCTTCAAGTTCTTCGAAGATGTGCTGGATGAAGTGATACGGCTGTTCCCTTCCCGGTATATCCATATTGGAGGTGATGAAGCCAGCAGACGCCACTGGAAGGCATGCCCCAAATGCCAGAAGCGCATGAAGGAAGAAGGGCTCAAAGATGAAAGTGAGCTGCAAAGCTATATGATAGCCCGCATAGAGAAGTACCTCAACGACAAAGGGCGTGAAATCATCGGCTGGGACGAGATACTGGATGGAGGCCTGGCCCCCAACGCAACCGTCATGTCGTGGCGGGGTACGGAGGGTGGCATTGCCGCCGCCCGCATGGGGCATTACGCCATCATGACACCGGAGAGCCACTGCTATCTGGACCACTACCAGGATGACCCTGAGACACAGCCGCTGGCGTTTGGCGCCTGCATCCCCATCGGACAGACCTACTCCTACGACCCGGCTCCCGATTCATTGGGAAGTGATATCTGCAAATACATATTAGGCGTGCAAGGCAATGTATGGGCTGAATATCTGCCCACTTACGAACATGCCGAATATATGATATACCCACGCATCATCGCTCTGGCAGAAGTAGGCTGGACTCCCATGGAGAACAAGCATCCGGAGAGTTTCAAGAGACGTATCAACAACGAAATACGATACATCCGGACGAAAGGGTACAACCCGTTCACCTTGTCGGAACAAGTGCAGACCAGCCAGACCGTTGACTATGCCAAGAAAAAAATCATGCTGTCCCTCACCTCCGAAAAACATCCGATTGACATCCGCTACACAACGGACGGCTCCGAACCGACTGTATCTTCCAAGTTATACAAGAAACCGTTTGCCGTAAAAGACTCCATATTGCTGACCGCACGCCTTTTCGACGGAGAAAAGCCTATCGGAAAAAGCCTTCACCTGCGCACCGACTACCATAAGGGCATAGGCAAAAAGATAACCTATGCACCGGGCGGCAGATACTATCAGCATAAAGAAGTATACAAAGGCGGCGGTGACGCCGGTCTCCTCGACGGACTTCGCGGCGGCAAAAGCTACATGGACGGACGATGGCAGGGCTTCTGCCCCAATGATTTGGATGCCATTATCGACCTGGGCGAAGTGACCGCCATACATCGGGTCATGGCCAACTTCATGCAAATCCGTACCCCACAAGTATTTCTCCCTGCCAAAGTGGAAGTATGGGCATCTGTTGATGGCAAGAACTTCACCCTGCTGGGCAGTGATATCTGCAGCGAGGAAGAGGCCGGAAAGGACGTGATATTCCGTGATTTCGGCTGGATTGGCACCCCCACTGAGGCACGATATGTACGCTTCCATGCCATACAAGGGAAGAAGCAATTCTTATTTACGGATGAAATCGTCATACAATAACACACATCCGGTTTTTATGAAACAGAACAAAAAACGCATACGAGTAAAATTGCATGCGTTTTTTGTTTTCCTTTTTTTCTCCTCCCCACCGATTTTACGTATCTTTGCCCCCAAGAAGAAAAGATGAAGATACTCAAAGAAGTAACTTCAATCGTAAAATCGTAAATCGTAAAATCGTAAATATAACTATGATTCTTTTTTTCAGAACCCCATCCAAGAGTGTGATTGCCGTAGAATGTAATCATGAACTCCCCCAGGCAGACAGCGACAAACTCTGCTGGCTTTTTGGAGAAGCCACCCCCGAAAGTGAAGACAACCTGAAAGGACATTTCGTCGGCCCGCGCCGTGAGATGATTACTCCTTGGAGTACAAACGCCGTAGAAATCACCCAGAATATGGGGCTGGACGGCATCATACGCATCGAAGAGTACTTCCCCGTAAAAGATGAGAACGCAGACCACGACCCGATGCTGCAACGTATGTACAAGGGGCTGGACCAGAATGTATTTACAACCAACCGGCAGCCGGAACCGATTGTACACATCGAAGACCTGGAGGCATACAATGAAAAGGAAGGTCTGGCACTCTCCAAAGAAGAAATGAACTACCTCAAGAAAGTAGAGAAAGACCTCGGGCGCCCTCTGACAGACTCCGAAGTATTCGGCTTCGCGCAAATCAACTCCGAGCACTGCCGTCACAAAATCTTCGGCGGAACATTCATCATCGATGGAGTGGAACAGGAATCTTCACTCTTCCAAATGATAAAGAAGACCACACAAGAGAATCCCAACAAGATTATCTCTGCCTACAAAGACAATGTGGCCTTTGCCGAAGGTCCGGTTATCGAACAGTTTGCTCCGGCAGACCACTCCAAGCCCGACTATTTCCAAGTAAAAGACATCAAGAGTGTCATCTCCCTGAAAGCGGAAACACATAACTTTCCCACAACAGTAGAACCGTTCAACGGTGCGTCTACCGGTACGGGCGGTGAGATTCGCGACCGTATGGGCGGCGGTAAGGGCTCTTGGCCGATTGCCGGAACAGCCGTTTACATGACCTCCTACCCCCGTACGGAAGAAGGACGTCCCTGGGAAGAGATTCTGCCGGTACGCAAATGGCTGTATCAAACTCCCGAACAAATACTAATCAAAGCCTCCAATGGTGCCAGTGATTTCGGGAACAAATTCGGCCAACCGCTAATCTGCGGTTCCGTGCTCACTTTCGAACATAAGGAAAAAGATGAAGTCTATGGTTACGACAAAGTGATTATGCTTGCCGGAGGCGTAGGCTACGGTACCCAGCGTGACTGTTTGAAAGGTACACCGGAAGCCGGCAACAAAGTGGTTGTCATCGGTGGAGACAATTATCGCATCGGTTTGGGCGGCGGCTCCGTATCTTCCGTAGATACCGGACGCTACAGCAGTGGCATCGAGCTGAATGCCGTGCAACGCGCCAACGCCGAAATGCAGAAACGCGCCTACAACGTGGTACGCGCACTTTGTGAGGAAGAGACCAATCCGGTGGTTTCCATCCACGACCACGGCTCTGCCGGACATGTAAACTGTCTGTCTGAATTGGTAGAGGAATGCGGCGGTTTAATTGACATGAGCAAGTTGCCCATCGGTGACACGACTCTGTCTGCCAAGGAAATCATTGCCAACGAAAGCCAGGAACGCATGGGCTTGCTGATTCAGGAAGAGGCCATCGAACATGTACGCAAGGTAGCCGAACGTGAGCGTGCCCCGATGTACGTAGTCGGTGAAACGACCGGCGACCATCGCTTTGCCTTCCAGCAAGCTGACGGTGTACGTCCGTTCGACCTCGCCGTAGAACAGATGTTCGGCTCTTCCCCCAAGACCTATATGGTGGACAAGACCGTGGAACGTCACTACGAAATGCCCCAATACGAAGTTTCCCAACTACACGAATACCTCACCAATGTGCTCCAACTGGAAGCTGTGGCTTGTAAAGACTGGTTAACAAACAAGGTGGACCGTTCTGTAACAGGCAAGATTGCCCGCCAACAGTGCCAGGGTGAATTGCAGTTGCCTCTGAGCGATTGTGGTGTGGTAGCTTTAGACTATCGCGGCGAAAAGGGTATCGCAACCTCTCTGGGCCATGCTCCCCAGGCGGCACTTGCCGACCCGGCAGCCGGCTCCGTTCTTTCCGTCAGCGAAGCATTGACCAACTTGGTTTGGGCACCGCTTGCCGAAGGTCTGGACAGCGTTTCCCTTTCTGCCAACTGGATGTGGCCTTGCCGTTCGCAAGAAGGTGAAGATGCCCGTCTGTACACGGCAGTAAAGGCCTTGAGTGACTTCTGCTGTTCCCTGCAAATCAATGTACCGACCGGTAAAGACTCTCTTTCCATGACACAGAAATACCCCGACGGCAGCAAAGTAATTTCTCCGGGCACGGTAATTGTTTCTGCCGGTGGAGAAGTTTCCGACGTCAAGAAAGTCGTATCTCCGGTGCTGGTTAACAATGAAAAGACTACCATTTATCATATAGACTTCAGTTTCGACAACCTGAAACTCGGCGGTTCCGCCTTTGCTCAAACCCTGGGCAAGGTAGGTGACGAAGTTCCCAGCGTGCAGGATGCCGAATACTTCCGCGATGCTTTCCTTGCCGTGCAGGAACTGGTCAACAAGGGACTGATTCTTGCCGGACATGATATTTCCGCCGGTGGTCTTATCACTACACTGCTTGAAATGTGCTTTGCCAATGTGGAAGGCGGTATGGAAATCAACCTGGATAAAATCAAGGAGCAAGACCTTATCAAGATTCTGTTTGCAGAGAACCCGGGTATCGTTATCCAGGTGAGCGACAAGCACAAGGAAGCTGTAAAGCAAATACTGGAAGATGCAGGCGTAGGTTACGTGAAGCTCGGCAAACCGACAGACGAACGCCATATTCTTGTATCAAAAGGCGATGTTACTTATCAGTTTGGCATCGACTATATGCGTGATGTATGGTACTCTACTTCTTATCTCCTTGACCGTAAGCAGTCCATGAACGGCTGCGCCAAGAAGCGTTTCGAAAACTACAAGATGCAACCGGTGGAATTCGCCTTCATGCCGGACTTCAAAGGCAAGTTCTCACAATACGGCATTAATCCGGACCGCCGTACACCGTCAGGTATACGCGCCGCCATCATCCGTGAAAAAGGAACCAACGGCGAACGCGAAATGGCCTACTCACTCTATCTGGCAGGCTTCGATGTGAAGGATGTTACAATGACCGACCTTATCAGCGGCCGCGAGACGCTGGAAGATGTAAACATGATTGTTTACTGCGGTGGTTTCTCCAACTCCGACGTTCTTGGTTCTGCTAAGGGTTGGGCAGGTGCTTTCCTCTTCAATCCGAAAGCAAAAGAAGCGCTCGACAAATATTATGCACGCGAGGATACGCTTTCACTGGGTGTCTGCAACGGCTGCCAGCTCATGATGGAACTTAATCTTATCAATCCCGAGCACAAGAAAAACGGCAAGATGCTTCATAATGACTCACACAAGTTTGAATCCAGATTCCTCGGTGTTACCGTCCCCACCAACCGCAGCGTAATGCTCGGCTCACTGAGTGGCAGCAAACTGGGTATCTGGGTAGCTCATGGTGAAGGAAAATTCTCCTTGCCATACGACGAGGACAAATACAACGTCGTGCTGAAATACTCATACGACGAATATCCTTCCAACCCCAACGGCTCAGATTATTCCATAGCCGGATTGGCAAGTGCCGACGGACGTCATCTGGCCATGATGCCCCACTTGGAACGTGCCATCTTCCCCTGGCAGAACGGTTGCTACCCCGCAGACCGCGTAAACAGCGACCAAATCACTCCTTGGGTAGAAGCATTTGTCAATGCACGCAAGTGGGTGGAAGCCAATAAAAAATGAGCTGAACTTCCTTTTTTATAGAAATGTAACAAGCGCGGGTTATGAATAATCTCGCGCTTGTTACATTTCTATTCTTCGCTTTCTTTTTGTTTTTCTCAAACAAAAGCATTATTTTTGTGTTTATTTTCAACTCTCCCTCAGTACAACATTCAAAAAACCGTTCGACAATTATGAAAAAGTACTTCTTTTTCTACATACTACTATTATTGCCAATTATAGGCATTGCACAAACATACAAATACATCGGTGTGGAAGACGGTTTGAGCAACAGACGGGTATATGCAATTCAAAAGGGACCTAAAGGTTACATGTGGTTTCTTACCCACGACGGCATCGACCGATACAACGGAAAGGACTTCAAGCCGTACAAATTGATGGATGGAGATGAAGAAGTGAATTCCATGATGAACCTGAATTGGCTCTATGTTGACCCCAAAGGCACCATATGGGAAATAGGCAAAAAAGGACGTGTGTTCCGCTATGATACAAAACACGATCGCTTTGTCCTGGTATACAAGCTACCCGAAAGCGAAGTGAAAGGACGTCCAACCCCTATCAGTTACGGTTTTGTGGATGCCAACAGCGTAATATGGCTTTGCAATGAAGATGCCCTATATCTGTACGACAGCAATACCCAGAAGGTAACATTCATTCAAAACGAAATAGGAGAACGAATTACGGATATCGCACAGATTGATTCGACCCACTTCTTCATCGGAACCGACATCGGCATACACTATGCTGAACTGGCCAACAACATCCTCACCCTCAGCCCCTGCAACCAGTTGGATACCTTGAAGATACAAATCAACGAACTATACTATCACAAACCATCCCACAAGGTTTTTATCGGTACTTTCCAGCGGGGAATATTCTCCTATGACCTAAACAAGCACAAGGTCATGCATATACCATCCGGACTGATGGACATCAGCATCAACTGTATCCGTGCCTTCAATGACAATGAGATTCTCATCGCAACGGACGGAGCCGGTGTCTACAAGATGAATACCGATACCTATGCATCCGAACCGTATATCGTTGCCGACTACAATCGGTACAACTCAATGAACGGAAATACTATCAATGACATTTACATCGACAGCGAGCAGCGTATCTGGATGGCCAATTATCCCATCGGCATAACTGTACGCAATAACCGATATACCGATTACCAATGGATAAAACACTCTATCGGCAATAAACAATCACTCATCAATGACCAGGTAAACGCCATCATCGAGGACCATGACGGAGATTTATGGTTTGCCACGAACAACGGAATCAGCCTCTATTACAGCAAGACGAAACAATGGCATTCTTTTCTCAGCACCTTCGACTCCGAAAGCCATAGCAAAAATCACACCTTCATCTCACTATGCGAGGTGGAGCCCGGCATCATCTGGGCCGGAGGGTATAGTTCCGGCATCTACCAGATAAACAAGAAGCAACTGTCCATAGACTTCTTTACCCCATCCTTATTCAGCAATCTGAATATCCGGCCAGACAAGTATATTCGTTCCATTATGAAAGATTCTTCAGGAAACATCTGGTCCGGAGGGTATTATAACTTAAAAGAAATAGATTATTCCAGAAAAAACATACGGCACTTCCCGGGCTTGAATGGTATCACCGCTATCATAGAGAAGGACTCCACACATATGTGGATAGGCACTGCCACCGGCTTGTACCTATTGGAAAAAGTGACCGGTAAGTATAGCTATATCCAGATGCCGGTAGAATCCTATTACATCTATTCTCTATACCAAGCTTCCGACGGAATGCTGTATATCGGTACCAACAATGCCGGTTTACTGGTATATGATACGACCAAAAACACATTCAGACATTATCATAGAGACAACTGCGCTTTGATTTCCAATAATATCTATACACTATTGTCCGATGGTAAAGGAAATATCTTCCTGAGTACAGAACACGGTCTGTCCACCTTCTATCCTGCCGAAGAGACATTCCATAACTGGACCAAAGAACAAGGACTGAAGTCTGACCATTTCAACGCAGCCTCAGGCACCTTGAGGAAAAACGGCAATTTCATTTTCGGCAGTACGGATGGAGCCATAGAGTTCGACAAGGACATGGTCCTGCCTCGCGACTATAAGTTCAAAATGGTATTCAATGACCTGCGGGTATTCTATCAGACCGTTTATCCCAAGGATGAAGGCTCTCCACTTATTCTGGATATTGACGAGACAAAAACCTTGCGTTTGAAGTACAACCAGAACATCTTCTCATTGCAGGTCTCAGACATCAACTATGACTATCCTTCCCTAATTCTGTACTCCTGGAAACTGGAAGGCTTCTATGAGGGTTGGAGCCGTCCGGGAGAGGAAAACGTCATCCGTTTTACCAACCTGAGTCCGGGCAACTATACCCTCCGCGTACGTGCCATCTCCAACGAAGACCGTCGTATTGTCCTGGAGGAACGCAGTATGGACATCATTATCGAGCAACCCCTCTGGCTCAGTTTCTGGGCGCTGATACTCTATGCAGTAATTATCATATCCATTGCAAGCATCACTCTGCGAATAATAGTCTTGAGAAAACAGCGGAAAGAATCCGATGAGAAAATACGCTTCTTCGTCAATACGGCGCATGATATACGTACTCCACTGACGCTCATCAAAGCACCCTTGGAAGAAATCACCGAACGCGAGCAACTGACTTCCAGCGGACAGAGCAACATCAATACAGCCCTGCGAAACGTAAATGCCTTGTTGCGCCTGACCACCAACCTTATTAATTTCGAGCGCGCAGACACCTATTCCGGAAGTCTATACGTATCCGAATACGAACTGAGCACATATATGGAAGAGACGATCGATGCTTTCCGTTCATACGCAAACATAAAACACATCAACCTGACCTACGAAAGCAGCTTCCGTTATCTGAACGTATGGTTAGATAAGGACAAGATGGATTCCATTTTGAAAAATATCATATCCAACGCACTGAAATATACACCGGACGGCGGCAATGTACATGTCTTTACTTCCGAGACAGAAGATACCTGGAGTATTGAGGTGAAAGATACCGGTATCGGAATTCCGGCTTCAGAACAGAAAAAGCTGTTCAAGATGCATTTCCGTGGCAGTAATGCTATCAATTCCAAAGTTACCGGCAGCGGCATCGGACTACTTCTGGTAGGGAAACTTGTACGCTTACATAAAGGAAAGCTCAACTTCAGCAGCATGGAAGGGAAAGGCTCTTGCATCAAAATCACGTTCCCCAAAGGGAACAAGCATTTCCGCAAAGCAATCCAACGCCCTCAACCCAAAAACGAACGGATTGTTTATTCGGCCTCCGGAGTGCCTATCAATGCCTCTACTACATCGTCCCCTGCTTCCAGTGGCATCTACGACAAGACGCAGCAACAGTCACAAAACAACAGTAGCCACCAGAAAATTCTTATTGTAGAGGACAATGACGAACTAAGGGAATATCTGCGCAGAACATTGTCTGAACAGTACAACATACAAGTATGCTCCAACGGAAAAGAGGCACTGACCATTGTCAAGGAGTATATGCCCAACCTCGTCATTTCAGACATCATGATGCCGGAAATGAGAGGAGACGAATTGTGTCATATCCTGAAGAACGACATCGAGACATCACATATCCCCATCATCCTGCTCACAGCACTGAATACCGACAAGAATATCATCGAGGGACTGCAAAGCGGAGCGGATGAATATATTGTGAAACCCTTCAATATCGGTATATTGCGAGCAAACATTGCCAACCTGCTGACTAACCGGGCACTGTTGCGCCACAAATATACCAGCCTGGACCTGAACGACGAGAAGAACAATACGGATTGCATCAACTGCTCCAACGACTTGGACTGGAAATTCATTGCAACCGTCAAAAAGAGCGTCGAAGACAATATGGACAACCCAAGCTTCAACGTCGACGTGCTCTGCAACCTGCTGAATATGAGCAGGACCAGCTTCTACAATAAGATAAAGGCACTGACCGACCAAGCTCCGGCTGACTACATCCGGCTGATTCGACTGAAACATGCCGCCCAACTTCTGAAAGGACAAAAGCATACCATCACCGAGATTTCAGAACTGACCGGTTTCAGTGATGCGAAATATTTCCGTGAAGTATTCAAGAAACATTTCAATATGAGCCCAAGCCAGTATGCCAAGAGAGGGAAAGAAGGGAAAGATGATGAAGAAATAAAGTAAATTACAACATTTTGAATATGAATATATATCTTGAAGCATTCTCCATTTTCTTTAAGATAGGAGCCTTTACCATCGGCGGCGGTTATGCCATGGTACCACTGATAGAAAACGAAATCGTAACCAAACGAAGCTGGATAGCCAAAGAAGATTTCATTGACCTGCTTGCTATATCACAGTCCGCTCCGGGCATCCTTGCCGTCAATATATCCATTTTTATAGGGTACCGGCTACGGGGAATACGAGGGAGCATAATCACTGCATTGGGAACCATACTTCCTTCGTTTCTCATCATCCTCGCCATAGCGTTGTTTTTCCACAACTTCAAGGACAATACCATTGTAGAACGCATATTCAAAGGCATCCGCCCGGCAGTAGTCGCACTGATTGCCGCCCCTACATTCAGCATGGCTAAATCGGCCCGGATAAACCGATACAACATATGGATACCGGTGGTTTCAGCACTGCTCATCTGGCTGTTGGGCTTCTCTCCCGTCTGGATTATCATTGCGGCAGGTGTAGGAGGATACTGCTTCGGACGTTTTCAACGTCCGAAGAATTAAAAATTAAAGAATTAAAAAGGATAGCAACATTAATCATTAATCACTAACCATTTATCATTAATTACTAATCATGGTTTTCTTACAGTTATTCTATACATTCTTTAAGATTGGGCTTTTCGGCTTTGGTGGCGGATATGCCATGTTGTCTATGATACAAGGTGAAGTAGTTACCCGTTACGGTTGGCTTACAGCGCAGGAATTTACTGATATTGTGGCAATCAGCCAGATGACACCCGGTCCGATAGGAATCAATTCGGCAACTTATGTGGGTTATACTACGATAGCTGATTGCTACGGTACAAGCTATGGTATTTTAGGTTCTATTATTGCTACGTTTGCCGTGGTGCTTCCTTCTTTCCTACTGATGCTGACCATCAGCAAATTCTTTCTGAAATACCAGAAACATCCTTCCGTGGAAGCGGTATTCAGTGGGCTCCGCCCGGCAGTAGTCGGTCTGCTGGCCTCAGCCGCGCTGGTATTGATGAATTCGGAAAACTTCAGTTCTCCCAAAGAAGACATATATTCCTTCGTCATCAGCTGCCTCATCTTCCTCGTGACATTTATAGGCACAAAGAAATATAAACTGAACCCGATAGGAATGATTGTAGCTTGTGGAATAGCAGGATTGATACTTTATTAGGGATTAAGGATTAAACGTTAATGATTAATCCCTAATCCTTAATCCCTAATTTTTAAAGTTTAATCTTCTTTCCAACGGATTTCGACTCATTATGCAGACGGTCCAAGGCTGTCACCACATAGCGGTACTTTGTCTTTCCGTCTTCATAAGGAAGTTTATAGAAATTATCGCGCGTGATGGCTACAATATGGGAAGGGTCATCTATATTCACTTTCTCTTTGTCATTAAAGCGATAGACCACATATTGGACGGCACGGTTCATTTCCTCTTTATACTTGGGAGCTGTCCAGAAAAGAATATATCCGTCTTCCGTCCACACCGGTTTCATCTTACGTACCTTTGCCGGGGCTTCGTTATCCATGAAATCGAAAACGGGAGGCAGCGCCGGATACTTATGATATTCGGCAATCAGGGCATCGCGATACTTGCCTGCATTCTCTACAACCGCACTGGCAGGCCACTGGCAACTGCCACCGATGGTCTGATAGGCCCGTTGCAAGGCCATTTTGCGAGGAAGCTGATTTATCGACGGGTTCTTGGGGTCGGCATTCTGCACGGTGTTCATCACGGACTGGCCAATAAACAAGGGGCGGTTTTCCGTATTCCTGGCCCACCACTTCACCAGTGTCTCATAGTCGGCAACCGGATGTCCTATATGCCAATAAATCTGCGGAATATTATAGTCTATCCAACCTTCACGGGCCCACAGCAACACGTCCGCATAAAGGTCATCGTAGTTTTGCAGGCCTTTGGTCTTACTGCCAAGCGGGTCACTGCTTTCATTCCGGTAAATGCCAAACGGAGAAACCCCGAACTTCACCCACGGCTTGATTTCACGAATTGTTTCATGCAGTTTCTTAATCAGCACATTCACGTTGCTCCGGCGCCAGTCTCCTTTATTGCTGAAACCTCCGCCAAAACGTGCAAAACTTGCATCGTCAGGGAAATCCTTTCCCTTAATGGGATAAGGATAAAAGTAATCGTCCATATGAATGGCATCCACATCATAGCGGGAAACGATGTCGCTCACCACCATGCAGATGTGCCGGCGGCTCTCAGGCAGTGCCGGGTCAAAATACAACTGGTCGCCATAAGTGACAAACCATTCCGGATGGATATTGTACACATGATTGGGAGCCAACTCACTCTTCAAGGTCGTCTTCGTGCGATACGGATTAATCCATGCATGAAACTCCATACCACGCTTATGGCATTCATCAATCATAAACTGCATAGGGTCCCAATAGGGTTCGGGCGCTTTACCCTGCACTCCGGTAAGGAAACGACTCCACGGTTCCAGTCTGGAAGCATACAGAGCATCCGCTTCGGGACGTACCTGGAAAATTATGGCGTTGATTCCCGCCTTCTGCAAGGAATTCAACTGCCCGATCAGATTCTGCTTTAGTTTTTCGGTCGGCATTCCACGGAACTGTCCGTTTACTGACTGTATCCATGCTGCACGAAATTCACGTTTAGGATAGGCAGACCCGGTCTGCACTTGCGCAAATACTCCTCCCGCCATTAGCAGCAAGAAGAATACACATAAAAGGGATTTTACTCTCATTCTCTAATTACAGCTTTTTAACACTTAAAATAGTTTATAATTAAGGTTTGTCCTTCATCGGCCATTCCACAATAAAGCGGCATCCTCCGCAATAGGTGTCATCCAGATAAATCCGGCCTCCCACCAACTCCATTATCTCATTGGCTATGGCAAGCCCCAATCCGGACCCTTTGGTAAACGTGTCCACTTTATAAAAACGTTCGAAAATACGGTCCGATTCGTCCGGCCTGATGCCTATACCGGTATCCTCTATCACGAAGCGCAATACATGTCGGGACTTATCTTCCTCGCAGGAAACGCGTATATGACCTTCTTCCGTAAACTTCACCGCATTATCCAACAAAGACACCAGCACCATTTTCAGCCATTGCCGGGCTGCATAAAAGGCCATAATGCCGGAAGCAGGCACATATTCCAGTTCAACTCCCGGCTTCAGTTCCGGACGGAAGCCCTCAATACATTCCTTGCAACACGCATCCACTTCTATCTCCTCCCGCGGCATCTCCCACACTCGCGAATCCATATCCGCAATATTGAGTATGTTCTCCATCAGACTCAACAGATATGTATTGTTGCCCTCCACTTGTTCAACATACTCGCGTTTCTCCACATCATCCAGTTTCTCTTGAGCCAGCAAGGTAGAAAAGCCGACGATGGAATTCAACGGAGTACGGATTTCATGGGTGATATGCTGTATAAAGGAACTTTTGACCTGGCTCATTTTTTCCACCGCCCTGCGTGCAGCTTCCAACTTGCGGTTCATGGAGAGGGTGCGGATATACAGATAAGTAATGAGCAGCAAAAGCAACAATACCAGTCCGCCAACGGCCAAGGCTATCATCAGTCGTTCCTTGTTCAATCTGGCACTCAGCTCCAGCTTCTCCATCTTCAACCGGTCCACCTCAAACTGTGCCGTATATTTGCTTAGCTTGTCATCCATTTCTGCCGTACGCACGGAGTCACTCACGGCGGCATATCTGGCATAACTGCGGCAAGCCGCACGATAATCGCCCAACTGTTCCTGCAGTTCTCCTTTCATATAATGGTTATAAGGATAGCAAAGCCCCAGTGAATGCTGATAATCCATGAGTGAATCCACGTAAGCAATGTTACCTTTCAAATCACCGAGGATACGGCAACACATTATCTTATAGCCAAACCATGCTTCGGGCGTCGAGCTCTCCGGATGTTGACGGTAGAAGCGGTCAGTCTCCTCAATATAAGGCTCAGCAGCCTTTCTACCTTCATTGGCCAATAAGCCTATAACCCTGAATTCACAGAAACGCAGGTGCAGGGAAGGGTCTACGCCGACTTGTTTACGGTTCAGTTCATCCTCCAGTTGCGACAATTTACTCAGATACTCGCCGGCTTCTGCATACTCACTGCGTGAAAGATAAGTCTGGATAATATTAAGCAACACCACGTATGCGTCACGATAGTAGCTGCCTTCCTCGAAAAGTTTCAGTGCATTGTTGTAATTCTCTATACACAGTTTTACGTTGTTTCCAAAGACCCGATGGTTATACCCGATGCACATTTCGCCACATGCCAATCCGTATTTGTCCCGGGCTTGCTCGGCATCCTGATGGAGCCTGACGGTTTCAGCCATCGCCTCCTCCTGCATACCTTTCTCTGTCATGCGCTGAATGTACTGCCGCCACGCCATATACCGGTCTCGTGTCCGTTGGTATTTCCGGCACCAGTCCATATATTCATAGGTTGCGGCTTTCAGGTGGTCAATGTCCCCCAACTGATAATAATGAGAAATCAGGTTGTTGTGGGCATCGCTAATCTGTACCGTATCGTTCAGTTCGCGGGCAAATTTCATCCACCGGGCATTGACGGAAGGCAGCCGGTCTTGTCCCAACACTTTCCGCGCACTATCTGCCAGAGCTTTCATCTCTCCATAAGGGTCTTCGGCATACAAGATTGAGGGGTATAAACCTAATACCAGCACAACAAGAAGCCATTTTATATTACGCTTTACCATGTTCGGACATTAAAAGGAGTCGGATGCGAATTTAGTGCTTTTATTTAATGTAAATTAGCAGTCATCCTAAAGTATAACAAATCTTAACCTTGCCTGTCTGATACGATTTTTCCAGCAGGTTCGTTTTATTCTACCCCGGTTTGCATTATCTTTGCAAATCCTAAATCACATAAGTGACTTTTATATGGCAGAAAATACATCGATTATCATAAAGGGAGCTCGTGTCAATAACCTCAAGAACATTGACGTAGAGATTCCCCGTAACAAACTCGTAGTCATCACCGGACTGTCCGGTTCCGGAAAATCCTCACTTGCTTTCGATACATTATATGCCGAGGGGCAGCGCCGCTACGTGGAGAGCTTGAGCAGTTACGCCCGCCAATTCCTGGGACGCATGAGCAAGCCCGAATGCGATTTCATCAAAGGCATCCCGCCTGCCATTGCCATCGAGCAGAAAGTTAGTAGCCGCAATCCGCGGTCCACCGTGGGCACCTCCACCGAAATATACGAATACCTGCGGCTGCTCTATGCCCGTGTGGGGAAAACCTTCAGCCCGGTCAGCGGACAGGAAGTGAAGAAGCATTCGGCGGAAGACATCGTGAAGTGCATGCTGGAATATCCGGAAGGAACCAGATATACCGTGCTCGCCCCGATATTGCTGCGCGAAGACCGCACGCTGCAACAACAACTGGAGATAGACATGAAGCAAGGTTTCACCCGTCTGGAAGTGAACGGTGAGATGATGCGCATCGACGAATACAAGCCGAAAGAGGGAGACACCGTTTTCCTGCTGATTGACCGTATGACAGCCTCTTCCGAAAAGGACTCCGTGAGCCGCCTCACCGACTCGGCAGAGACAGCCATGTACGAAGGAGACGGCGCCTGCCTGCTGCGGTTCTACCAGTCCGACGGAAGCACCTGCCTCTACCGGTTCAGCACCAAGTTCGAGGCGGACGGCATCATCTTCGAGGAGCCGAACGACCAGATGTTCTCCTTCAACTCTCCCATCGGCGCATGTCCCGTATGCGAGGGATTCGGGAAAGTCATCGGCATCGACGAGCATCTCGTGATACCCGACCGCTCCTTGTCCGTCTATGATGGAGCCGTTGTATGCTGGCGGGGCGAAAAGATGGGCGAATGGAGGGATATGGTGATACACGGAGCCGAGAAAGCCGGCTTCCCCATCTTCACTCCCTATTATGAACTGACCGACGAGCAACGCCGGATGCTGTGGGAAGGGACACCCTACTTTGAGGGCATCAACGCCTTCTTCAAGATGGTGCAGGAAAATCAGTACAAGATACAATACCGTGTGATGCTGGCACGCTACCGCGGAAAGACGCTCTGCCCCAAATGCCACGGTACCCGCCTGAAGCCCGAAGCAAACTACGTACGCGTGGGAGGACGCAACATCTCCGAACTGGTAGATTTGCCCATCACTGAGTTGAAGCTCTTCTTCGACAACCTGCAGCTAGACCCACATGACGCCGACATAGCCCGCCGCATCCTGACAGAAATCAACAGCCGCATCCAATTCCTATTGGATGTCGGTTTGGGATACCTCACGCTGAACCGCCTCAGCAACTCGCTCTCCGGCGGTGAAAGCCAGCGAATCAACCTCGCCACCTCGCTGGGAAGTAGTCTGGTGGGCAGCCTGTATATTCTTGACGAACCGAGCATCGGCCTGCATAGCCGCGATACGGACAAACTGATACACGTGCTCCGCCAGCTGCAACAGTTGGGCAATACGGTAGTGGTAGTGGAACACGATGAAGAGATTATCCGTGCTGCCGACTATATCATCGACATCGGTCCCCGGGCAGGCCGCCTGGGAGGGAAGGTCGTCTACCAAGGAGATATGAAAGACCTTCAGAAAGACAGTGACAGCTATACCGTGCGCTATCTGCTGGGCGAAGAAACCATCCCCCTGCCGGAACACCGCCGCCCGTGGAACAACTACATAGAAATAAAAGGCGCGCGCGAAAACAACCTGAAGGGTGTAGAGGCACGGTTCCCGCTGAATGTAATGACCGTAGTCACCGGTGTCAGCGGTTCGGGCAAGAGTACGCTGGTACGCGACATCTTCTACCGCGCCCTGAAACGAGAGCTGGATGAATGCAACGAACGTCCAGGCGAGTTCACTTCCATTGGAGGAGACTTGCAGAACCTGCGCAATGTAGAGTTTGTTGACCAGAATCCTATCGGGAAGTCATCGAGAAGTAACCCCGTGACCTACATCAAGGCCTACGATGAAATCCGTAAACTATGGGCGGACCAACCGCTTGCCAAGCAGATGGGATACAGTGCCGGATACTTCAGCTTCAACAGCGAAGGCGGCCGTTGCGAGGAATGCAAGGGTGAAGGCACCATCACGGTGGAGATGCAATTCATGGCAGACCTTGTACTGGAATGCGAATCCTGCCACGGCAAACGCTTCAAGGCGGACACGCTGGAAGTGAAGTTCCACGACATGAATATCTACGACGTATTGGAGATGACCGTAAACCAAGCCATCGAATTCTTTACGCAACACGGACAGAAAAAGATTGTGAAGAAGCTGCAACCCTTGCAGGATGTAGGTTTGGGATATATCAAACTGGGGCAAGCCTCCTCCACCCTCTCCGGTGGAGAGAACCAGCGCGTGAAACTCGCCTTCTACCTCAGCCAGGAGAAAGCAGACCCGACCATGTTCATCTTCGATGAACCGACCACCGGACTACACTTCCATGACATCAAGAAACTGCTCGAAGCCTTCGATGCCCTAATACGCCGCGGGCACAGCATTGTCATCATCGAACATAATCTGGATGTGGTGAAGTGTGCGGACCATGTGATAGACCTGGGGCCCGAAGGAGGGGACAAAGGAGGAAACATCGTAGCTACCGGTACACCGGAGGAAGTGGCGAAGTGTGCGGCAAGTTATACGGGACAATTCTTGCAAGAGAAATTACACCCCTCGCTTCCTTAAATAGAACACAGAGGCACGGAGACACAGAGATATTAAATTCAAGGAAAAAGAATAAAACTCTATGCCTCCGTGTCTTTGTGCTTAATCTTACCGGGTGCTACTACTCCAATTTAAAAGTAACCGGAAAAGTAAATTCCACCTTCACGGCTTTACCCTGCTGCATCCCCGGTTTCCATTGTGGCATCAATTCTACAATCCGTAATGCTTCCTCATCCAGGGCAGGATACCTGCTGCGCATAATAACGGGGTCCGTCACACGACCATTCTCGTCAATCACCACGCTGACAGCAACTCTTCCTTGAATGCCATTCTTACGGACTTCTTCCGGATAACGGATATTCTTTTGAATAAAATCCATTAAGGCTTTCATACCTCCCGGAAACTCGGGCATCACTTCCACTACTTTATAGACCGGTTCTTCCATTGGCTCTTCCGTTATCAATTGTGGGCTCCCGCCCTTCCCTGCATCCGAAATATAAGGGGGAAGAGATGTCTTTTCCGCCGTTCTCCATTCTTCCTCATTGTCCGTCAGTCTGAACTCAGCCATCATCAAGACAGGTTTCCTCCTGATGGTTATCTCATAAAAGTAACGGTAGCGTCCCGGCTTGTTGGGATGCACATCCGGATAAAGGGAGGCTTTCATAACCCTTTCCTCCCCATCCCGCAGCACATAGGCGATGTCCCAAAAGGCAGCGTTTATCGGCAATTCCCGCCAGGTACCTTTTTCGTCTTCGAACGTCAGGTAGTAATGCTCGCCGCAGGTCAAATCTCCGCCGCTGTGATTGCTGAGGATGAATGTCGCATGGAGAGCTTTCGTTGAAAAGACCGGATATTCGGGACGGATATGGATGCCACGAATATGATTCCTGCTTACTCTCTCGTTGATGACGGGGACTTCTACACCATGAAAACAGAAAACGGGGGAGTCCATTATCTTCTCCCGGAACTCTTTCTGCCGCTCGGGAGTATTCACCATCAAATCTAGATCGATGCAATGCAACCCCACCCCATATCCGGTCACATTCCTCTGAATGTGTGTATATGGTGTATTATTCAATCTTTTTCTCAGTTCTTCGTGAATGGCAAGCAATTGTCTTTGCAAGTAGTCACCATCATCCGCAATCCCTATCTTGAGGCTATCGCTCACTGTTTTTTTTCCCACCCCTTGGTCTATCCTTACTGTATCTATGGAATCTTCAGACATTTCCATGCGTTCCGTCTTATTCATTCGGCAAGATGACAAGCAGCAAAGCAATAAGGTAATACAAACTCTATTCATGGCATTTTGCTTTTAGGATTCATACTTCGAGTATAAATATAAGGATTTTTGCTATAATGTTCAAAACCAGCCTCTACTTTCATTAACATATAAAAAGTTTCACGTTATCCAGGCAACCAACAAATATCCACTTTTATAGTGGAATATTGGAGATATACATTACCTTTGCACAATGAAAACAATCTAAAAACAATGGAAATACACTTTGATAAGGAATACTTGCAACAACTATATGAGGAAGGAAAAACAAAGGATAAGAAATATCGCTTTCAGCCTCAAATGGTGAAACGATATCAGTTGCGCATAAAGACCTTGGAATACGTTCAAAATATCGAAGAGCTTTACGCCATTCGGTCGTTTCATTACGAAGTATTGAAAGGAGATAAAGCAGGTATTTCTTCCATTAGAGTAAATGACCAATACCGCATAGAATTCACAGTAAAGCAGAGTACATCTGAAACCGTAGTGACAATATGTAATATCCTGGAATTATCGAACCACTATAAATGATTATGAATATGGGAAATTATAAATGCCAACGCCCTATACATCCGGGTGAATTACTCAAAGAAGAGGTGGAAAATAGAAAATTACCCCAAACTAAGCTTGCTGCACAAACCGGCATCTCATATAAGGTACTAAACGACATCTTGAACTGTCGACGTCCCCTCACAACATCTACAGCATTGCTCTTTGAAGCAGCCTTGGGAATCAGTGCCAGCTTGCTGATGCGAATGCAGCTAGACTATAACATGCAATTGGCTGAAAGTGACCAAACACTCATGGAGCGCTTGAAACAAGTTAGAAAATATGCAGCATTGCTCTAAGCAAAACGTTACTGCAAAACCACTGCATATCTTTTGCAGTACTGCTGCAAACATTTATGCAGTGCCACTGCAACACATTTACAGCGGCACTGCAAAAAAACTTGCAGTAGCAGGAAAATAAGATTAGAAATAGAATCCGAAACCTACCTTCAGACCGAATTTAGAACGGTCGCTATTGACGTTCCAGTAAGCTGCAGGTTCGATGGTCACCGTGCGGGTCAGGAAGAACGCATAACCGGCTTCCAGACCGAAAGAGAACTTGGTATCATCCAAATCATGTCCCCAATCCCAACGGTCCACATTGACATCGGCACCCAGATACACGCCAATCTTGTCGAAATAATAACGTCCACCTACACCCAGCGTATAGACATCGAGGTCAGACCCTCCGGTATTCCAAGCAGCCCCAGCATGCACCAGCAAGGCGATGTTGTCGAGCAGGAAAGCACCTCCCTTGGCTTCAAGGCCAAAACTTGTCTTGTCGGTTCCCGTGTCATGAGAAAATTCCAAACCGGTGATGGACGGGTTCAAAATCCACTTACCTTTTTCAAACTGTGCCTGAGCTGCCACTGTGACAACAAGCAAGCAAACGAATAATGCCAGTTTTTTCATCTTGTTCTGTTTTTTGAGTAAATAATCAATGTTGTTTATTGTCTTCTTCGAATCGCTTGCGTTGCAGCGCCTCCTTCTTGCGAAGCACCAGCCACAGCACAAATACAATGAGGTACGAAGCAGCTACGGTGACATACTTCTCAGTATCGCTGATTTCCGTATTGCGGGGAAGGAAATAAGCGGCAGTAGCAGAAACGTAAATAAGCAGGGCCAACGTGAGCCCGGTAGATTTCTTGATTTTCTTCATTACCAAAGTTTTTTAGTCGTCTTAAAATACCAAATATTAAACCAAATAGCAGCCAGCACAACAGCTATCAAGGCTACGCCCAGCGCATAATTCGGACCGAGCCCGAAACCTTCGGGAGCAATGCAGATGTAAGTGGTACACACAGCCGTCATGAATAATGCCGGGAAATAGGTGACGTAATAATAACGTCCTTTCTTCTCGCGTACCAGATAGACCGTAATGGCCCACAACGTAAAGACGGACAGAGTCTGATTGGCCCAGGCAAAATAACGCCAAATCATGTCAAATCCATCCTTGTCCCGCAGGCTGTAAAGCAACAAGCTAATGGCTACCAGGAACATCGGGATGCATATATATAAACGGCGACGCATGGATTTTTGTTCCATTCCCAAGAAATCCGCCACAATGAGGCGCGCTGAACGGAAAGCCGTGTCGCCACTGGTAATAGGCGCGGCAATAACACCCAGAATGGCCAATACGCCACCTACGGCACCCAGCCAGTCTTTTGTAATGGCGTCTACAATGATAGAGGCATTCGTCTCCCCCATCCCGTTCTCGTGGAAGAAATAAGTGGCGGCGGCAGCCCATATCAGAGCTACAATGCCTTCGGTTATCATTGCCCCATAGAAAACGGGGCGTCCGTGGCGCTCGCTTGTCATGCAACGTGCCATCAGCGGACTCTGCGTGGCATGGAAGCCACTGATGGCACCGCAGGCAATGCTGACGAACATGATGGGGAAGATGGGCAATGCAACCGCATCGGGATGCGTGTTCTGCAATCCGTCCCATATCTCCGGCAATGCAGGATGGTTGACGTAAAGCATTACCAGAATACCGACCGCCATGAACAGCAGGGCAACGGCGAACAGTGGGTATATCTTACCGATAATCTTATCTACCGGCAGCAAAGTGGCAAAGATATAATAAGCGAAAACAACAATAATCCAGAAGGTGGTATCCAAGCTGTCGGGGGTCAACTTGGCAAGCAGTCCGGCCGGCCCTGCCACAAAGACAGCTCCCACCAATATCATCAGGATGACGGTAAAGCCGCGCATCAACTGCTTGGTGGTCAGCCCCAGATAGCGTCCGATGATTTCCGGCAGGCTTTCCCCGTCATGCCGCAAGGAGAGCATACCGGCAAGATAGTCGTGCACTGCACCGACAAAGATACTGCCAAGTACAATCCACAGATAGGATGCCGTACCGAACTTAGCTCCCATGATGGCACCGAAGATAGGTCCCAACCCGGCAATATTGAGAAACTGTATCATAAAGATTTTCCAAGTAGGCAGTGGAATGTAATCCACACCATCGGCTTTGGTAAGGGCGGGTGTTTTGCGGTCATCGGGACCAAAGACGCGTTCTATGAAGCGTCCGTAGATAAAATAGCCGGCTATCAACGCCAGCAGGCAAAGCGTAAATGTAATCATGGCGTGTTAATATCTTTAATGTATGCAAATGTAACAGTTTCCAAGTAAACAGCACAAAATAATCGGGTGTTTTGCTTATCTTCGCCGAGAAATATGACAGAAATAAAGAAGAAAAGAGAAAAATGAAACGAATTATTTCCATTTTACTATATATGGCCGTCTTGCTGCCACTGGCTGCGCAACCGCCCAAGCATGAAGTGCGTGCCGCCTGGATAACTGCCGTCTATGGCCTGGACTGGCCGCAGACACGCACCACTTCGCCCGAAGGCATCCGCAAGCAACAGGCCGAACTGATTGAAATATTGGACAGACTGAAAGCCGCCAATTTCAACACAGTACTGTTCCAGACCCGTACACGGGGAGATGTCCTCTACAAATCAGCCATCGAGCCCTACAACTCCATACTGACCGGAAAGGTGGGCGGCGACCCCGGCTACGATCCGCTGGCTTTTGCCATAGCCGAATGCCACAAGCGCGGTATGGAGTGCCATGCCTGGATGGTGACCATCCCTCTGGGCAACCGCAAGCATGTAGCCGCCCTCGGTAAAGAGTCCGTCACCAAAAAGAAACGCGCCATCTGCGTACCCTACAAACGCGAATACTTCCTGAATCCCGGACATCCGCAAACCAAAGAGTACCTGATGAGCCTTGTCCGCGAAGTGGTGGAACGCTACGATGTAGACGGGATACACTTCGACTACCTGCGCTATCCGGAAAACGCCCCCCGTTTTCCCGACAGCTACGACTACCGCAAATACAGCAAAGGACGCAGCCTTGCCCAATGGCGCAGAGACAACCTGACGGAAATAGTACGCTATATATATAAAGGTGTAAAAGCCATGAAACCCTGGGTAAAGGTCAGCACCTGCCCGGTAGGAAAATACAAAGACACTTCCCGCTACCCCTCCCGTGGCTGGAATGCCTTCCACACCGTCTATCAAGACGTGCAGGGTTGGCTGGGCGAGGGCATCCAGGACCAGATTTATCCGATGCTCTATTTCCGTGGCAATCATTTCTATCCCTTTGCCCTCGACTGGCAGGAACAAAGTAACGGACGCCAAATCATTCCCGGTCTGGGCATCTACTTCCTCGACCCCAGCGAAGGGAACTGGACGCTGGACGAGATTGAACGGCAGATGCACTTTATCCGCGCCCACGGTCTGGCGGGCGAGGCACACTACCGCGTGAAGTATCTGATGGACAATACGCAAGGGCTTTATGAGGCGCTGGAAGAAGACTTCTATACCGCCCCGGCCCTGCAACCCGCCATGCCGTGGATAGACAATGTAGCTCCTACACCTCCCTCCGGACTCACGGTGGAAACACCGGAAAACGGCTATTGGAAACTAAGCTGGCAACCCGCCACGGACAATGACAAGCGGAATGCTCCGATGTATGTAATCTACGGTTCGGACACCTATCCCGTAGATACCTCCAATCCGGAGAATATCCTGGCACAACGAGTACAAGGTACGGAATATACCTATGCCCCCATCCGCCCGTGGACTGCCCGAAAATATTTTGCCGTGACAGCCATAGACCGTTGCGGAAACGAAAGCGAAGCTATTCAGCAGCAGTGACACAGACAAAAGCCCGGTAACGGCTCTTCGGAGTGACCGGTACCAGAGGCAGATAGCCGGAAACAACCCTGCCGTCCTTCACCACCAGCGGATAGCTTTGCATATCCTGCTCATGCCGCTCCATCAAAGCTTCATGGGTCGGAAAACAATCAATGGAGAAACGTCCCTCCCCACCGGGGACAATGAAATGATCACTAAGCACATGGGAAACGATTCCCATATTCATCCGTAGATTTATTTCGACATGGGGGTTGATGGCATACGGATGCCCTTCCTTCTGACGGCAGACCATCATGTCCACACCCAAGAAACCCATATAAGATGTAGCATAACTCGTTTCCAATGCTTTCTGCATCATATTGCGTATGCGTACAAATGCTTCAAAGGGTACATATTGCTGAATCCATTCCTCCACTTGCTCATCCGAAGTAAGGATATTACCACGATATGCCCCTTTGTCATCCGTAACAAAACGGGAATAGCCGACAAAAAGAAGCTTTCCCCGACCATCCGAATAAAATTCCATGGCAAAGTCTTCCACCTTATCAAATATAGGCTCCATCACAAAACCTCTATTTTCTTTCAGCGCCCTACTACACCAATCGGAAACATTTTTCGTAAAGCCATGACGGCACCAACACAATCCCTTTCCACTTCCCGACCAAAGTGATTTGAACACACATCCCTCCTTGTAACGATCAACAATATCCGGAGAGATATCCGTCATTCTACCATCAGCCTCCACCAAGCAACAACCGTCACCACAAGTATAATCTATTTTATTGAAATAGAAAAGTGCGCGAAAAGCCAAAGCGTTACTACGGACAGCCTTCATACGATATTTATCCAAAGCATCCGGCGTAGGAAGATTTTTTTCCAGAACACCGCCTTTCAACATCCGTTTACGGATAGCGGGGTTCCATCCCCAAGGCATTACCCGCACATCAGCATAATCGGGCAGCTCCGGCTCTGTCACCAAATGCACATCCAGCCGGAACAACTGTTGCATCTGTTTCAGATAATCTGCATTATAGGCGGAAGAGGCCAGTACCCCACTACCCGGCTGGGCATACCAAATCGGCAACAAAGCCAAGTCTTCAGCCATACGGCGGATGGTAGCGGGCGCCATATAATTTTCTTCATTATTTCCCAATGCCATATCTGCATCAGGATTGAACACATAAAGTTTCATCTTTCAAATGTTAACCAATTACTCACGTTTTGTATGAGAGTGCAAAGTTATATAATATTTTGCCATCTCTACTTTGCAAATCTATAAAAAAGCCGTATATTTGTCGCCCGATAAACCGAATTTAAAGCATGGAAGCATTTTACCGTACACACGCTTATCTCGTAGAGCATACCAATGCCCCCGTACGCCGCGACCTAATGGACGAAATAGACTGGAATGACCGTCTTATCGGTATCAAAGGCACAAGAGGCGTAGGTAAGACTACTTTCTTGCTGCAATATGCCAAAGAGAAATTCGGCACAGACCGCTCCTGCCTCTTCATCAACATGAACAACTTTTACTTCTCCGGACATGGCATCGTGGAGTTCGCCGCCGAATTCCAGCGCCGCGGAGGAAAAGTGCTGTTGATAGACCAAGTATTCAAGTACCCGGAATGGAGCAAGGAACTGCGTATGTGCTACGACCGCTTCCCCAACCTGAAAATCGTGTTCACCGGCTCGTCCGTGATGCGTCTGAAAGAGGAGAATATGGAGTTGCGCGACATCGTGAAGAGCTACAACCTGCGCGGCTTCTCCTTCCGCGAATACCTGAACCTGCAGACGGGCATGAAGTTCCATGCCTATCCGTTGGAAGAAATCCTGAGCAACCACGAACAGATAGCCAAAGGCATCCTCTCCAAAGTACGTCCATTGGACTACATGCAAGACTATATGCACCACGGCTTCTACCCTTTCTTCCTTGAAAAGCGTAACTTTTCGGAGAATCTGCTCAAGACGATGAACATGATGGTGGAAGTGGATATCCTGCTCATCAAACAAATTGAGCTGAAATACCTTTCGAAGATAAAGAAATTACTATATTTGTTGGCCGTGGACGGACCGAAAGCGCCGAATGTCAGCCAACTGGCAAACGACATACAGACCTCCCGCGCCACAGTAATGAATTACATCAAGTATCTGGCAGACGCACGACTCATCAATATGGTCTATCCGAAAGGAGAAGAATTCCCCAAGAAGCCGTCGAAGATAATGATGCATAATTCAAATCTGATGTATTCCATCTATCCCGTCAAGGTGGAAGAGCAAGACGTACTGGACACTTTCTTTGCCAACACAATGTGGAAGGACCACAAGGTGAACAAGGGCGACAAGAACATCTCGTTCATGGTAGATGAGGTGATGCCTTTCAAGATTTGTCCGGAAGGAACAAAGATAAAGAATAATCCGGGAGTTACTTATGTACTGCATAAGGCAGAAATAGGCCGAGGCAACCAAATACCTCTCTGGTTATTCGGTTTCTTGTATTAAGAGAGAGATTTTTTTACTTAAATAAATAATTCAATTTAGTTATGACTAAACAGAAGAAATTCATTACTTGTGATGGTAACCAGGCTGCTGCACATATCTCGTATATGTTCTCCGAAGTAGCTGCCATCTACCCCATCACCCCCTCTTCTACGATGGCTGAATACGTAGACGAATGGGCTGCCGCAGGTCGCAAGAACATCTTCGGCGAAACAGTATTGGTACAGGAAATGCAGTCAGAAGGTGGTGCTGCAGGTGCCGTCCACGGCTCTCTGCAAGCCGGTGCGCTGACTACTACTTACACAGCTTCACAAGGTCTGTTGCTGATGATCCCGAACATGTACAAGATTGCCGGTGAATTCCTGCCTTGTGTATTCCACGTATCAGCACGTACATTGGCAAGCCATGCACTGTGTATCTTCGGTGACCACCAGGACGTTATGTCTGCACGCCAGACTGGTTTTGCCATGTTGGCCGAAGGTTCTGTACAAGAAGTTATGGACTTGGCAGGTGTTGCCCACCTAGCCACCATCAAGGCCCGTGTTCCGTTTATGAACTTCTTCGACGGCTTCCGTACTTCTCACGAAATCCAGAAGATTGAAATGTTGGAGAACGAAGACCTCGCTCCGCTTATCGACCAGGAAGCTTTGGCTGAATTCCGCGCACGTGCATTGAACCCGATGAACCCGGTTGCCCGTGGTATGGCCGAAAATCCTGACCACTTCTTCCAACACCGTGAATCTTGCAACAACTACTATGAAGCAGTTCCGGCTATCGTTGAGGAATACATGAACGAGATTTCCAAAATCACAGGCCGCAAGTATGGTTTGTTCGATTACTACGGTGCAGAAGATGCAGAACGCGTTATCATCGCCATGGGTTCTGTAACGGAAGCTGCCCGCGAAGCTATCGACCACCTCGTTGCCAATGGCGAAAAGGTTGGTTTGGTTGCCGTTCACTTGTATCGTCCGTTCTCTGCCAAGCACTTCCTTGCCGCCGTTCCCAAGACTGCCAAGAAGATTGCCGTACTGGACCGTACGAAAGAACCGGGTGCTAACGGCGAACCGTTGTACCTCGACGTAAAAGACTGCTTCTACGGTGCAGAGAATGCTCCGGTTATCGTAGGCGGCCGTTATGGTTTGGGTTCCAAGGATACTACTCCTGCTCAAATCCTCGCCGTTTACAAGAATCTGGCTATGCCGATGCCGAAGAACCACTTCACTATCGGTATCGTGGACGACGTTACCTTCACTTCTCTGCCCCAGGAAGAAGAAATCGCATTGGGCGGCGAAGGCATGTTCGAAGCCAAATTTTACGGTTTGGGCGCTGACGGTACAGTAGGTGCCAACAAGAACTCCGTAAAGATTATCGGTGACAACACCGACAAGCACTGCCAGGCCTATTTCTCTTACGACTCCAAGAAATCAGGCGGTTTCACTTGCTCGCACCTGCGTTTCGGCGACACTCCTATCCGCTCTACATACCTGGTAAATACGCCTAATTTCGTGGCTTGCCACGTTCAGGCTTACCTGCACATGTACGACGTAACCCGCGGCTTGCGTAAGAACGGCTCTTTCTTGCTGAACACCATCTGGGAAGGCGAAGAGCTGGCCAAGAACCTGCCTAACAAGGTGAAGAAGTACTTTGCACAAAACAATATCACTGTTTACTATATCAACGCTACTCAGATTGCACAAGAAATCGGTTTGGGCAACCGTACCAACACCATCCTGCAATCCGCATTCTTCCGTATCACCGGCGTTATTCCGGTTGACCTGGCTGTAGAACAGATGAAGAAATTCATCGTTAAGTCTTACGGCAAGAAGGGTGAAGACGTTGTCAACAAGAACTACGCAGCAGTTGACCGTGGCGGCGAATACAAGCAACTGACCGTTGACCCGGCTTGGGCCAATCTGGCAGACGACGCCAAGGCTGAAAACAACGATCCTGCATTCATCAACGAAGTGGTTCGTCCTATCAACGCACAAGACGGTGACTTATTGCCGGTATCCGCTTTCAAGGGTATTGAAGACGGTACTTGGGAACAAGGCACTGCCAAATATGAGAAACGTGGTGTAGCCGCATTCGTTCCCGAATGGAACGCTGAGAACTGTATCCAGTGTAACAAGTGTGCTTACGTTTGTCCTCACGCTTCCATCCGTCCGTTCGTACTCGATGCTGAAGAGCAGAAGGGTGCCAACTTCACTCAACTGAAGGCTGTAGGTAAAGCATTCGACGGTATGACATTCCGTATTCAGGTAGACGTTCTCGACTGTCTGGGTTGTGGCAACTGTGCCGATGTTTGTCCGGGCAACCCGAAGAAGGGTGGCAAGGCTCTGACTATGAAACACCTCGAAAGCCAATTGCCGGAAGCTGCCAACTGGACCTACTGTGCTGAAAACGTGAAGAGCAAACAACACTTGGTTGACATCAAGGCCAACGTGAAGAACTCCCAGTTCGCTACTCCGTTGTTCGAGTTCTCAGGCGCTTGCTCCGGTTGTGGTGAAACTCCGTACGTTAAACTGATTTCCCAGTTGTTCGGTGACCGCGAAATGGTAGCCAACGCAACAGGATGTTCTTCCATCTACTCCGGTTCAGTACCTTCTACTCCTTATACCAAGAACGAAAAGGGTCACGGTCCTGCTTGGGCTAACTCATTGTTCGAGGACTTCTGCGAATTCGGTCTGGGTATGGAGCTTGCCAACGAAAAGATGCGCGCACGTATCGTGAAGGCTATGGAAGATGCCATCGCAGCAGAAGGAACTCCGGCCGAATACAAAGAAGTATTCCAGGCTTGGATTGAAAACATGTACGATGCAGACAAGAGCAAGGAACTGGCTGAAAAGATCATTCCGATGGTAGAAGCCGCCAAAGACAAGTGCGACAGCTGCAAGACTATCGCCAGTCTGTCTCAATACCTGGTAAAACGCAGCCAGTGGATTATCGGTGGCGACGGTGCTTCTTACGACATCGGTTACGGTGGTCTCGACCATGTAATCGCAAGCGGTAAAGACGTCAACATCCTCGTACTGGATACTGAGGTTTACTCCAACACAGGCGGTCAGTCTTCCAAGGCTACTCCGGTAGGCGCTATCGCCAAGTTTGCCGCTGCCGGTAAGCGTGTACGCAAGAAAGACCTCGGTCTGATGGCTACTACTTACGGTTACGTATACGTTGCCCAAATCGCTATGGGTGCCGACCAGGCTCAGACCCTGAAGGCTATCCGTGAAGCAGAAGCATATCCCGGTCCGTCACTCATCATCGCTTACGCTCCGTGTATCAACCACGGTCTGAAGGCAGGTATGGGCAAGAGCCAGGCAGAGGAAGAAAAGGCCGTTAAGTGCGGTTACTGGCATTTGTGGCGTTACAACCCGGCTCTGGAGGCTGAAGGCAAGAATCCGTTCACGCTGGATAGCAAGGAACCGGATTGGAGCGGATTCCAAGACTTCCTGAAGGGTGAAGTTCGTTACGCATCCGTAATGAAGCAATATCCGCAGGAGGCCGACGAGCTGTTCAAGGCTGCTGAAGAAAACGCTAAATGGCGTTACAACAGCTACAAGCGTCTTTCCAAAGAAAATTGGGGCGCTGAAGTTACAGAGTAATTCCGATTACTAAATAAAGAATAGAGGCTGCTCCTGAATAAGGCGTAGTCTCTATTTGTTTTTAATTAACAATACTAAATATCACAGGTTATGATTGGATTTATCATTTGGATTATCGGTGTGGTTCTGTGTGTCAAAGCCGTACTTGAAATCATGAAGTGGCCGGTAGACGGCGTGAAGAAACTATTAGTTGCAATTATCATCCTGCTCACAAGCTGGATTGGAATCTGTGTTTATTACTTCTGGGGAAGGGAAAACCTGCCTCAAATACTGAAATAAGTTCCAGTATCATTTACAGAAGTAAACAGACGTGTATTAAGAACAAGGGGGATAGACAACAGCTATCCCCTTCTTTTCAGAAACTCGGTAGGACTCTCCCCAAACTGTTCCTTATAGCATTTCGTGAAATAGGAAGGTGACGAAAAGCCCACTTCATAGGCAATCTCCGCTACCGTCATGTCAGAGGAGGCAAGCAGTGAGGCAGCCTTTTTCAACCTCATCTGGCGCAGCAGCTCATTCGGCGAATAATTGGTCAGCGATTTCAGCTTACGGTAAAGCTGCACACGGCTCATACCCATATTCCGTCCCAAATCCTCCACATTGAGTTCCGCATCTTTCATTCTCTCCTCGACAAGCGATTTGAAGCGGGAGACGAAACCCTTATCCAAATCACTGATGGCTTCCTTCTCGATAGTCTGGTTATCTCCGAAGAACTGCCTCAACTGACGGCGGTTTGCAATAAGATTACGGACACGAGACAAGAGCAACTGCGAATTGAATGGTTTGGAAATATAAGAATCGGCACCGCCATCATAGCCCTGGATACGCTGTTCGTCCAGCGAGCAGGCCGTCAGCAGAATCACCGGGATATGGCATGTCTGTAACTCCCCCTTCAAGCGGCGGCAACATTCCACACCATCCATACCGGGCATCATTACATCCGAAATAACCACATCCGGCACATACTTCATGGCCAGCCGGATACCCTCTGTCCCGTCTGCAGCATCCAGCACGCGAAATTCTTGCGTCAACAGTGACTTCACATAGTTGCGAATATCCGCATTATCGTCAATTACCAGCACAGTAGGACAATCAGCCTCAACCACCTCTTCGCATGCCTTCACTTCCGTATCTATCAGGGTGGACGACACGTCCTTCTCTTCGGCAGGCAACGTCACTATGGTGGGATGGTACTGCGAAACATCCTGCTTTGGGAAAGTGACGGTGAAGGTAGTACCCTTATCATCACTGTGTGCCGCAATGTTGCCACCATGCATCTCTACAAAAGCACGTACCAGCGCAAGACCGATACCGGTACCTGCCTGATGTCCGTCCACTTGATAAAAACGCTCGAAGATAGCTTCCACATCGGTCGAAGAAATGTAACTGCCGGAATTGAAAACAGACAAGCTATAGTTCTGCTCTGTCATTGACAAGCGTATAGCTATCTTCCCATTCTCCGGCGTATACTTCACGGCATTGGAGAAGAGATTGAAGTAAATGCGCTCCATCTTCTCCGCATCTGCCATCATCCGGAAGTCCGTATCGGGAGATGCCTCAAAGCTGAAAGCAATATGTTTCTTCAGCAACGCCATGCGGAAAGAGTCGTTCCAGCCCCGGAAGCTGTCGAGCAAATCAAAAGGTTCGAGATGGAGCTCCATGCGCCCGTTCTCCACCTTCCGGAAATCAAGTATCTGGTTGACCAGGCGAAGCAGGATATACACATTCTTTTTCATCAGCTCGAGGAGCTGGCGCGGCTGTCCGTCGAGGGTGCGGTTGGCAAGAAGCTGCTCTATGGGATCGGCTATCAGCGTCAGCGGAGTACGGAAATCGTGTGAAATATTCGTGAAGAACACCAGCTTGGCGTGCGTAGCCTCCTCCAGTTCATGGGAAAGCTGTTCCAACTGCGACTTCTGCACTTCCAACAGTTCCTTCTGCTGTATCAACTGAGTTTTCTGTTCTTCCAGTTTCTTTTTCTGCATGGACAGCTCACGGTTCAACCGGTTCTTGGCACGCAAGGAGAGGTAGACAGCCACCAACAAACCGACCAGCAACAATAGGGCGGACAGACTACCGTACAAGACAACCTGCTGCGTGGCATAACTGGCCAAATACTGGTTTATCTTTCCGTTCAGGGTTTCTATCTTTCCATCTAGGGTGCCGATGTGGGCGGTCTGCATCTTCATGATGAGAGCATTGTCGCGGTCGACGACGGAAGTGCCCAGGATAGTTTCACGGGGAAAATCACGCTTGTTCAGGATATCCATGGCAATCTGCATCACGCGGTCACCACCGGTAGGATATATAAACGTGGCATCCAGTTCGCCGGCAAGCACTTTCTCCACTCCATAGTCTTTGCCGGACAGGGCGTCTATGCCGATGAACCGCATATCCTTTTCCCGCCCCTCTCGGGCAGCGGCAGCATAGGCTCCGGCCGCCATACGGTCATTCTGCGCATACACCAGGTCGATATGCGGAAAGCGGCTCAGCAGAGTATCCATTTTCTCTCCGGCCTTGAGTTGCAACCAGGCACCGTCTTCAACGGCCAGCAACCGGATACCGGGATAAGCGGATATAGCCTTCACAAATCCCTGATGACGGTCTACGGCAGGTGTGGAGCCCACCAAACCTGAGATTTCCACCACATCTCCCTGCCCATGCAGCACATTGGCCACATACTCTCCCACAGCTTTCCCTATCTCGTAGTTGTCTGCACCGACGTAGGCCGTGTATTTGTCCGAAAGGATTTTACGGTCCACTACAATCACCGGAATGCCCCGGTTGTATGCCTCCTCCACAACCGGAGTTATCGGAGTGGCTTCATTAGGGGCCACAATCAGCAGATCCACCCCTTCGGCTATCAGCTCACGAATGTCTTTTGCCTGACGGTCATTATCGTCGACGGCAGTACGGATGTCCACCTCCACATCTTCGTAGAAATGGGCTTCACGGAGTATCTCACTGTTCATCTGGCGCCGCCATTCATCCTCGCTACATTGGGAAACGCCGATACGGAAACGTGCCTCGCGCCGGGAGCAGGCAACCGCCACTCCCCAAAGCACGAGCAGAAAGAATAAAATCCGAAGGTTATGCTGTCTCATCTTCACTTTCCTCTGATTTAAGATTGCAGATGAGCAAAGATAGCGAAAAATGTGAAAAGAATAAGAAAAATCTATGCCAGCCTTTCTTTCAAGGCGTCCGGCAATTCCGGCATGGCACCGCTCTGGGTACATACATAGGCAGAGACTTCCACCGCCAGTTTATGGGCATCGGGCACCTGCTTCCCGCTGAGAATGGCAGCGGTGAAGGCTGCCGTGAACGAGTCACCGGCTCCAACGGTGTCCGCCACCGGTACCTTGGGCGTCTCCTGGAAGGAAACCACTCCCGGAGTGAACACATAGCTGCCGTTCGTTCCACAAGTCAAGATAAGCATCTTCAGGTTATACTTGGCCAGCAGAATCCAGCATTTGTCCTGCAAGTCGATGCCCGGGTAGCCGAAAATACGGCTGATGGTCACCAGTTCCTCATCGTTTATCTTGAGGATGTTGCAGCGGCGCATGGATTCGCAGAGTATCTCTTTGGTATAGAAACCCTGGCGGAGATTGATGTCGAATATCTTCAGTTGTCCCTCCGCATCGGGCATCGTGTCGAGAAAGCGGTTGATGGTGATACGGCTTGTTTCGCTGCGTTGCGCCAAAGAGCCGAAACATACGGCACGCGTGTTCAGTGCCAGACGCTTCAGTTCGTCGGTAAAGGGGATGTTGTCCCAGGCCACGCCTTCCTTTATCTCATAGCACGGCACGCCCACGGCATCGAGCGTCACCTGCACCGTTCCCGTGGGGTAAGGCACGCGCTCTATCTGGGTGCGCAGCCCCTTCCGGGCGAACACATCCAGAATCTCGTCCCCATCCGCATCGGCACCTACGGCACTGACCACACGGCTGTCGAAACCAAACTGCGATGCATGGTAAGCAAAGTTTGCCGGAGCACCGCCTATCTTCTTTCCTTCGGGGAGGCAGTCCCACAGAGCCTCGCCCATACCTACTATTATCTTATTCATAATATTATATTGTTTAATGAATGATATATTTTATTCACGGCAAACTCAATGTCCTACCCGCTGCAAACCTAATAAAAAAGTTCCTAACTATAGAATGAAAAGTTGCCAATTATCTATTAAAAAGTCTCTAAGAACTAAGGATTATCTCTATCCCAAGGCTTGGGATAGACATCCGCAACCTTGGGACAGATATCCGCAGCCTTGGGATATGTGTCCGCAGCCTGCGAACAAAGATTACCGCTTCATACGCAGCATATAGAAGAACAAGTACACTACCCCTACCGTCATCACAGCCACGGCACCGCTTTGTCCTACAGCATCACTTGCCAAGCCCATTGCTATCGGAAATACCGTACCGCCGAAGAGCCCCATAATCATCAAGCCGGAAACCTCGTTCTTCTTTTGTGGCATAGCAAGCAACGCCTGAGAGAAGATAACCGGAAAGATGTTCGAATTGCCGAAACCGATAAGGGCAATGCAAATGTATATCATTGTCTTTTCATGGAAAACGAACAACCCTACCATCGCAGCCAACATACATAACACGCTGATGCCGAAGAAGGTTCGGGGAGCCATCTTCTGAAGAATGAAGGCGCCGAGAAAGCAACCCGCCGTGCGGAAGATGAAGTAAAGGCTGGTGGCAAAGCCGGCATCGGCCAGCGTCATGCCCAGACGCTCCATCAGGATTTTGGGCGCTGTGGTATTCGTACCTACATCAATGCCCACATGACACATGATACCCAGGAAGCAGAGAAAGATAAACGGCTTGCCCAGCAGGGCGAGGCACTCCCCGAAGGTGGAAGGGCGTCCCTCTTCCTTTTCCTCGCGGATGGAAGTACCGCTCAGCCAGAGAATGGCAATCACCGCAATGACCATATAGACCGGGAACAGCACCCTCCAGCCCATGCCCAGAGACGGAATGGCCTGCGTAGCTCCCCACATGGCGATGTATGGAGCCAGAAACGAAGCAATGGCTTTTACAAACTGTCCGAAGGTGAGCGAACTTGCCAGCCGCTCGCCGCTTACGATATTGGAAAGCAGCGGGTTGAGCGACGTTTGCATCAGCGCATTGCCGATGCCCAGCAATGAGAACGAGAGCAGCATCAGCACGTAGCCGTCTCCGAAAACCGGGAGAAGCAAAGAGGCAAACGTGATGACAAGGCTGAGAAGCACCGTCTTCTTACGTCCGATGCGGTTCATCAGCATACCCGTAGGTACGGAGAAGATGAGGAACCAGAAGAACACCAGAGACGGGAATATGTTGGCTTGCGAGTCGGTCAGGTTCAAGTCGGCCTTCACGTAGTTGGAGGCGATGCCCACCAAATCCACAAAGCCCATGGCGAAGAAGCAAAGCATGACCGGAAAGAGCTTTGCCAAAGAAGAATTCTTAGTATTTTCCATGCTGAAGATTATTATCTGTTATTTTAATCCGAGTTTGTACACAGTAAACGAGGTGACATTGCAGCTTCCACCTTTAGCATAGAAACTGATGCGGTTGTAAGGTTCCGACGGGAATACAAGATTTGTCATGGCAAAACGTCCGTCGTTGCCAAACGCTTCAATGCTCGACTTGTCTACGAACAAGCGGAGTTTCATTTCATTGCCACCCTCGACAGGAGCCACGGTCACTGCAGGGAAGTCCTTGCTGAACGACACCTCACCACTCTTGATACGGTCCATGGTGAACGTCTTTTCCGCCAGGTTATAGTACATCTCCACCTCCTCGCCTTTCGAGTTAAAGAGCTGGAATCCTATCACATCCGCATCCTTGTTCTTGATGGTCATTTCGATTTCATACGTTCCGGAATTGTCATTCAGCAGTTTGTCCAGATTATACGTGCGGTCTACCTTGAAAGCACGCTTCTTGCTGCCTTTATCCCTCAGTTTCAGCAATTCGGGAGACGGGGTTACCTTTACATAGGTTTCACCCTCCGAGGTATAGAGCGAAAGGTCGCGCGGCACGGAGTTGGCACTACGGTATTGGCGGGTGGGCACATCGTTGGCATATTGCCAGTTGCTCATCCATGCCAATGCAATGGCACGTCCTGCAGGAGCATTGCTCCAAGTGACAGTTGCATAATGGTCTTTTCCCCAGTCCATCCATTTCGTCACTGCGGGAGACTCGTTCACGAATCTCTTTCCGTCAAATGTCCCCACGAAATATTGTGTGGCAGAGCCACCGAACGGTCCACCCGGATTGAGGTTACAGACGAGTACCCACTTCTTCAGTTCCGTACCTTCAACCGGCAGTTCAAGCAGGTCGGGACACTCCCAGACTCCGCCGTGAGCACCTTGTCCTTCACCGAATTTGCTCTCCAGCGTCCAGCTCTTCAGGTCGGCAGAAGAGTATATCTCCATTTCCTGCCCTACGGCAAGAACCATGATCCATTTCTTGGTATCTTCGTGCCAGATGACTTTAGGGTCACGGAAGTCGCGCTGCGTGGAAGTCAGGATGGGATTTCGCGCATACTTCTTGAAGGTCTTTCCGTTGTCAAGGCTATAGGCCATGCTCTGCACTTGGCGGTCGCTTGCCGATGTATAGAAAGCAATGACGGCACCGGCACCGAACCCGGCCGTATTATCCTTGTCGACAACACAAGAGCCACTGAAAATTGTTCCCAGCGCATCGGGCGAAATAGCATCTCCGTGATGTTCCCAAGTGACGAGGTCCGTACTGGTGGCATGTCCCCAATGCATGTTCCCCCACATGGAGCCGTAGGGATTATGCTGGTAGAACAAATGGTAGACCCCGTCTTTGTAGAACATTCCGTTAGGATCATTCATCCAACCGTAAGCCGGGCTGAAATGATACACCGGACGGTACTTCTCCCGGTTCGAAACATCGAATTCATCCGACAGTTTCATTTCTTCCCAGCATAAGGCCGAATCCGGAATAAGCTGGAAGTTGAAAGAGAGATGTTTATTATCGAAGCCGGTCAAATCGACCGGAACAAAATAGTCAACCTTATTGACTGCCAATCGCACGTTCATACTGCGTACAACATCATTGTCCGCTATCATATACAATTTTGCCTCCGGAGAAGCCTCTTCCACCGGCAGCAGCAAAAACTTCTTCTGCTCGTCAATTTGGACGATACTCTGTCCGTCACCCAGATGTTTAATCACGAAAGGAGGATTTATGGCCTGGCATGTGAAGACAGCCACGGTAGTTCCTAATATAAATACGGTAAGCGTCCTTCTGATTGTCCGCCAAAAGTCTTTTAAATGAATCATGTTTCTGTTGGTATTAAATTAATTATGTTTTTCTAGCATGCAAAGATACGCCACCAAGCAGCAGGAGACTATCTTTTTTGTTTCAAAGCATACTACAAATGTTACATTCCATCCTTAAAAAGGTATCTGTATGTCACTGGGGAACATACATAGAATTCAATTCATGAATTGTCAACTGTTTCAACTTTGTTTGTCCGCCTTCAACTGATATGGTGACAGAAGGAGTGTTTTTTTCAATCAGATGATAGAAAGCAGCAGACAGTGCTCCTTGATTGACGAAGATTTCTACAGAAGCAATATCCGACAATATATCCAATTCAATTCTTCCTTCATTGGGCTTTAGCACCATCTGCTTCAAGGTTTCCCCATTCTCTTTCTCAACAGTGAGTATCTGTTTGACAGAATCGTAAATCAAATTCAAACCATTAATATCAAAAGCCAATATCTGCGCATCAACACTATCTACAGCAAAACCCGTTTTCAGATAGAAGGCAGGAGTATTCAACTTTGTCGTGAAACAATTCTTTTCTTCAACTACCAGACTCTTCCAGATGTACTTTCTCCCATATAATAAAGCGAGTTCATTTACCGGCATACTTTTTAAAACATATCCTTTATCAACCCGATGTAATGTTAATTCACGCGGAAAGGACATTTGTTGATTGAAAGGCATATCCGGGAAATTACTTCCGTTCATCCATGCTATTTGTATTCTTCGGTCATCTGGTGCATTACTATATGTTTGAACCGCATAATAGTTTGTACCACTATCCATTTTTACAGGTTTCGTCTCAGGCCGAAAACGATATCCATCAAAACTCCCAACCAAATAGGTACTGTTCGCCCCGGTAAAGACCCATTTCCGGACAGTAGGTTCATTGGTTACGGACATTTCAAAAAAGTCGGGACACTCATCCGCCCCCTCTAATTTAAAACGGTCCGTTTCAGTCCAATCCATCAAATTGGGAGATGAAAAGATAGCATACTCCTGCTTATCCAAGTACAATACCATAATCCATCTGCCAGTCGGCGTATGCCACGTCACCTTAGGATCACGATTGTACCTGACCAACGTGGGAAGTACCGGATTACCGGAAAAAGTAACCCAATTACGCCCCTTATCCAAACTATATCCTATACTTTGTGAATGTTGCAAATGCCGGGTGTGATACCCGAATCCACCTGCCGAAGTATAAACAGCAACCAATACTGTATCTCCATTTTGTTGACACCCCAGCGTATTCTTTTTATCAACAACTACCGAACCGGAAAAAATAGGTCCCAACGAGTCCGGATGTAATACATCCCCCAACTCAGTCCAATGTGCCAAATCCCGGCTCACAGCATGCCCCCATGTCATATTACCCCAAATACAGCCATAGGGATTATGCTGATAAAACAGATGCCACTCCCCTTCATGCCAAACCAGACCATTCGGATCATTCAGCCATCCCCGGCGAGAAGTAAAATGTACTTTAGGACGTAACGGTTCTTTATAAAACAAGTTCTCTTCCTTAGGAGTTTCAGAACAAAAGCATTGATTCAAAGCTTGCTCTACATTAGGACTCTTACTCGCCTCTATCCGTAATTCTTGCCCAATCCAATCCTTGACCTCCAATGTAACCCAATAATCAGGTTCATCGCCGCCAAGCTCCACTTCCATATTACGTACCATTTTATCACCAATCCATATATCCATCTGTTCTATAACCGCTCCCATCTTTACCGGAATATTCAAATAACGGTGAGTTACCAACATTCTTTTCGCAAAAATTTCTTTTTCCAATTTGGTATCAGACTGGTAGAAACAGTCGGCATTGATAAATCCCCAGCCCTCTTTTGATTGGTCCACTAAAACAATCCGGGCATTTTTTCCCATATATTCAGCAACATCCCAAGACTCATATTCCATGACACGTCTATTATACCCCGTACTTCTTTTCACCTCCTTTCCATCAATCCAAAGGGCTACATACTCCCGCTGATAATCAACACCCCCACCTATCAGAAAATTAACATATCTGCGTTCTATCCTGAAAAGAGGTGACTTCAATACACCGGTACCGGCATCTCCATTGACAAAGCTAGAAGCCATCCGATTTCCTTCAAACCTATTATCCCCCCATATTGACAAACGTTCCATAGAAACTGGTGAATTGCCAAAAGCATTTCCTTCCAATATCCAGTTTCCAAAAGTATCTCCTTCAAAATTATCTATCAGTAAATCATCCGGACGTAGTGCCATGTGAATATTTTGTGCCTGCATACTACAAACAGTAGCCAGTAGTAAAAGTATCAGTATCCTCTCTTTCATAATATCATTGTTTTTTCATAAGTTGTATAGCATCTAATCCAAACAAATTCTTCTCCTCAACAGCTTTTGGGTTAGCTCCTGACAAAGATATTTTCAAAGTCAATGCTCCACGCACCGGACTATAGCATCCTAAAGAAATAGGGTCAGAAAGAGTAACTTTTGTATCATATCCATCCCACTTTATATGTGTATCTTGTCCATTTACGGAAAAAGAAACTATGCCATAATCAGGAGCTTTCGTGGCATACACCACCAGTTGATAAGGACAGTCTTCCAATTGATTGAACTCAAACTCTACAGAATCACCCGGTTTTCCACCAATACACAAGAGTTGGGTTCCTCCACTCCATTGCCCGTCAACGAAACCAAGCATACTCTGCTTGTCAAAATGAATGGATGGAGAAGAGGCTATTGGAGTTGTTTCCTCAAATTCTATGCTATTTTCTCTTCGATATTTAGATAAATCGCCGGGAACGGGTAGCAAGTCTTGGGCTGCTTCCTCAAGTCCTGAAGTATCAACAGCTTTCGCTCCCATATCTCCATACCAGTAAACGGTAGTTGCATAATCTACAGTTCCCCTTACCCAACTCAACAATTCAATGTCGAAACGCAATAATGAAGAAAACGGTATACCGTCCAAATTCCTTGTACGGAAGAATGTATTATAACCGTGAGAACTCGCCTGGTCGGCACGGGGTGCGCCACCAAAAGGCGTTTGGAATATTACGACCGGAGCCCACGAACTATTGTAGTAATCTTCTGTTCCGGTACCGAAATGCGATGGAAAAACATCATCATCTACCCATATCTTTTCATCCCCTTCTCCGTACCAGGCACGCGAATGGTTATACAGAGTCAGGACATCCCCTTTGTATATGCCTCGTCCGGTCAATGTGGCAAAGTTCCACTCCCGGCAATTTGCATCATCATCCGGACGCTCATAAACCGGAAGTCCGGTCTGCTGGCGCCAGGAAGCATGGAAATAGAGGGAACGCCCTCCCCATGGCAAAGGTGCCGTTCCCACTTCCATACTCACGTCTGCAGTGTGTGCGGAGATATTTTGTAACAATAGTCTGCCTTCTGTCTTGTAGGGCATCAGCCAGCGGCTCACCACCTTGCCTTGTCCGTCTGCAGACAAGAACCAGCTATCAACAGCCGGAGCACCCATACCCCCTCCCGAATAATCCGAAAGAGGAACCCAAACCGTAGACCGGCCGTCAAAATCAGCCTTAAATATAAGATTGCGCATCAGTTGGGCATAAGCCGTAGAATCTGCATTCGCGAGCTGGAAACTGATTTCATAAACCGCATTTTCCCCTTGCGGCAGGTCAATCCACAAAGAATCGCCCGGCTGGAGCACCTGCCGCTTCTTGTCCACCTGCAAACCGGAACGGGATGCAGGATGCAGCAAGGCATCATCTACCTCTGAAATCTTTTTACCGACGCGGGCTACGGATGCCGCAGAGAAGGTTTCCACAGAAGTTCCTTCGGGATACTTGCGATAATTGATGTGATAGTATTTGGGAGTAGGCGCAATGCCCGGTTCGTCTTCAAATGTAATTTTACAACTCCGGGCAAAAGGGATGGGCAGGAAAAGAGTATTGCCGCCTTTCCCGTCCGGAGTATAGCTGGTGTGGGGTTGAAGCAGTCCCCTACCCAACCTGGGTATTCCGAAACGCATCAAATCATAGGCAGGAACTATCCATCCGGGAGTACTTTCGCCATCAAAATAAAATCTCCAAGTCCCACGCTTGTCAACTGTGGTTATCCAGATACGGGTAATAGCTCCAGGGCCCTTTTCATCGAACATCACACGTTCCACTCTCCCATCAACCGTATCCGTACAGACAATGCCATAGCCATCATTGTTGGCAAACCATCCCGGCGAATCGGGAGACACGGAGGAGCGGTCATAACTGCTGACTTGCAGGCAACGATATGGCACCAGCGGATAACGTGCGGATTCTTCTACAGATATCATTTCATCCAGCAAAGAGTCCAAAGTCACTTGTGCCGTATCCTTCACACAAGAGGCCATCAAAGGCAAAAGCAGCAATGCAAACAATAAATTCCTCATCTCCATATTGATTTAAGCATCCAGGCATCCAACTCCATCTTCGTCCCCTTCTTCTGCGCAAAAAGTTCGATACCGGTTTGAGCCTCGCCCGGATAGGTTAATAATGTGAATACATCCTTCCCGTCATTGGCAAAGATTTCAATACTCGATTTGTCTACAAATATATGCAAACGTATCTTATTATCTACCGGTTCCACCCTGGCATATGCCATACGGCTGAATTTAGGAATCTGCACATCGGAGCAATGGGTGCGGTCAATCACCAGATTATGTGAATCCGTATCATAGCTGACCACCACTTTGCGCCCTTCACCCACACACAAATTCAAGCCAAAGGTGTTGGATACGTCAGTAGAAAACGAAGCATCGAGTTCGTAGACATTCTCATCGGGAACAAAGCCGGGTAACCTCTGTGTTCCCACCGATAAAGCACGTTTCACCGATGCAGGCTTATGGCGAAGTGTTTGCAACTGTTCCACCGGTTTCTGCACCAGCCTCACGCCTTCCTTGTATGTCTTCAGTTCCAGATTACGGGGAATGGACCAGAAGCCCTTCCCATACTTCGATGGAGCTACCGGTGCATAGTCCCAGGTTGCAACCCAGCCCATCGAAATTTTGGAATCCAACGTTCCGTCAAAATCCTGAAATGTGCGGGATGCATAAAAGTCCAGCCCTTTGTCCACATATAGAGGCTCTGCAGGATGGTTCTCCATCAGCTTAAAAGAAGTGCCGTCGAAGTCTCCTATAAAATATTGTTCTTGCGCCCAGTTTACAGATACGACCATCACCCACCTTTTCTTGTCAGAATCCCCGTCAACCGGCAACTGGAATAAATCCGGGCACTCCCAAGACTTTTCACTGTCACCGGCAGGGCCAAAATCACTGGTCCAAGTCCAGCTCTTCAAATCAGGAGAGGTATAAAACTTTATTTTCTTCTCCAGGGCCTTGGCTACAACCATCACCCATTTTTGGGTCGGCTCGTGCCAGAAGACGGTAGGGTCCCTGAATTCCGTACTCCAAAGGTCCAGAACCGGGTTACCTTCATAATAATGAAATGTCTTTCCGTCATGACTGAAAGAGATGCCCTGCGCCTGTTTCTTGGAGTCCTTCTCAAAAACGGTGTAAGCCGCCACATAAGCCCCCTTGCCGAAGCCGGCCGTGTTGTTCTTGTCTATGACCGCAGAACCGGTGAAGTAACTGATATTGTCATCCGTTCCGGTCATGGCATAAGGGGTTATCTGTTGGTAATGTACCAAATCTGTAGATTCGACTTTGCCCCACCAGTACATATGATATTTACCCTGATAGTACATGAATCCCGAGGGATCACCAATCCATCCCTTCTCCGGACTGAAATGATACTGAGGACGATACGGCTCTTTGTATAAACTGTCTGAATTCATTTGTGCACCGGCAGACAATGTTCCTGCCAATAAAAGTGCACCCAATATAGCTGGTATCTTCATTTTCTGTATTTTCATTAAAAGTTCATCTTTACCTTTACATCTTTCAGTTTCCAAACTTCGGCAGCAACTTCCGTTGTTTTTCCATCAGAGAATAGCTCCAATAGCGTACTATTTTCTTTCAAAGGGAAGATTCTTGTAGTGAACGCATCTTCGTTATTAATAAATCCTTCCACTACAGAACCGTCAATAAACAAACGAATCTCCACCGGTTTAGCAGTATCCAACCGATAATGATCCTTACGAATCTTCAAAGGAATGTGTGCACGCAAGGAAGAATGCGTCTGGTCCACAATAAGTTCCTCCTTCTCCACATCATAATAAATCAGGCTATATTCGCTATTATCCGGATTCTTACACAATGTAAATCCAAACCGTTTTGCGTCACCGGGATAAAAAGTCGCCTTGACTTCAAGCTGATGTTCCCTTCTGCTCACAATGCACGGTTTCGCAGCAGTCAATGCCTGTCTGGAATAAACCGTCGGTTGTTCACGCAATTGTTTCATCACGGGATGGGGTGTTTGGCATAGTTTCCCATCTTTCAGCTGCCATCTTCTGGGCATACTGTAGAGATGTGCCCATCCTTGTTCATAAGTGGCCTCCCCTCCTATTTCATCGGGTATAATGGCAATGGCAGCAACATCCCCTTCCGGAGTCTCAACAACAGAGGGGGACAGCAAGCGATTGATGACCTCCAGATTTTGAGGGACTGGGTTGTCCGGTATAAACTTTTCATTCTTGAAATCTCCTATCCAATACTGGCAACGCGCAGGTATGCCTTTATGAGGAACCCTATTCACCAAAAGAACATATTTGCCGCCCATCTTCTTAAAGACCGGCATTTCCCAGAAAATACCGGAGTCATCCACTTCCGGATTGCCCTCAAACAGCAAATGTACAAAATCCCATCTCTTCAAGTCCGCCGATTTATAAAGCAGCAAAGCCCCGTGGGGTGTATCGGTCTGCTCAATGCCGAAACCGATAATCATATACCAGACATCACCCTCTTTCCAAACATACTGGTCACGCATGTCCGTACGGGTATATCCGGCAGGCTTCTCGGCAATAACCGGATTACCCGCATATTTCTCCCATTCTATCAACGCAGTATCTTTTGGAAAAGCAATACCCACTCCCATCTTGTCTCCACCGGCTGTGTATATCAGCTGGGGGATACCGTCATCATTGATAACAGCATGCCCGGACCATATTCCATTCTTGTCATAAGCAGCATCAGGAGTCAAAGCCGGCTTTTCCTCCGTCCAATGAAGCATATCGGGACTGCTGAAATGTCCCCAATTTATCTGTCCCAGGAAGATTGCAGAAGCATTCTTCTGATTGAATATATGATATTTACCTTTATAAAGAAGTAAACCATGCGTCTCATTCGTCCAGTTGGCAGCCGGCAACAGATGATAGCGAGGACGGTTGAAGTCCTTCGCAAAACGGGTTTCCGGAATAGCCAAAACCGGAGTCTTCTTCAATCCTAAGGCAATCTCGTCTCTCCATGCAGACGAATCATCGGAAAAGGGAGTGAGGCTTATCCCGTCAATCAACCCGTTTATAGCCGTAACATCGTACATCCAAACCTTCTTTTCCCTGAAATCCTTACCTACCCGAAACATCATTTCACCATCCTGCAAGTTCCGGGGCCATACCTCTGCACTCATCCTCTGTCCATTCAGGCAAACCGATTCATTACTCAAATCAAGGACCACATGCAGCCACTTGAAACGGTCGACTTTTGTCTTTAATGAACAGTAAGAGTATGAGCCATTCTGCCCCATTCCCAACAGCAGCTCACCATAACGGTCTACACATACCGCTACAGATGTTCCTGCCATGTCTCTGATTCCCATAAAGGCAGCAGTATCCGTCGGATAAGATTCCAGAGCAAACCATCCGGACAACGACGAAACATCTCCTTCCGTGGTTGTATCCATCCAAGTGGAATACCCGTCTGTACGAAGGGCTTTACCTTCGACTCCGGTAACAAATTCTGGTATTTCCTTTATAGTGTACAAATTCAACAATGACTTACCGTCACAGGAAAGTAAGGGGTCCTGCCCGTCAAACGACCATGTTTTTTGAGCAAAAGCTGCATTCAAAGAAAGCAATAGACAGCCTAATATAGAATAGGCAAAGTTTTTCATAATAAAAGATTGTTTAAAGGAAAAGAGGGAAACAAACGTTTCCCCTCCCTTACGTTTTTATTTCAAAATATAATTAGTTGAACGGAGCATAACCGGGATTCTGTACATACTTGCCTCCAGAAAATCCGTATTGATTGTTCGGAACCGGATAATACTCATCCTTTCCACCCGTAAAGTGCGCATTGGCATAATAAATGCGATTGTCCGACTCCGCGGTAATGTACTTGTTCATGGTTGTTTCCACTATGCCCCAACGGACTAGGTCGAAGAAACGTTCACCTTCCAAAGCCTTCTCCAGACGTGTTTCCCAACGGAGGGCCTGACGGGCATAATCCTGATTCCAGACATCAGCAGGATAAGGATTGACAAGGTAGTTGGCCGCATATTTGGAATGGTCGTTGAAATCCTTTACATAGGCGCTGTTCCGGGCACGATTGCGTATCTGATTAATCAAATCACGGGCAGTTTCGAGTCCATTGCCTTCATTGAGTTCAATAAGAGCCTCAGCTTTCCAAAGAAGAATATCCGCGTAACGTATAATCTGCCAGTTCAACTGTGAAGCCCCCCAAGGCCAGCCATTAAACATATCACTACTTTCCGGAGAAACCCAGAAGCGCTTCGCGCAATTATAGCCATAAGTATCCTTATCACGCACCCATCCCTCACACGGCTTGTCCGGATAAGTTTTCCAAGTTATAGTAGGACGGCCCACAACAAAATCGAGACGCGGGTCTACATTGGGAGTCGTGTTTTGTAAAGTATAAACCCCATTGTTCAATACCGCCCAACTATAATCAGACTTTGACTGATAATTAAAATCGGGCAGACCGTTTGCATCTGTCTGGTAAGCATTTATCAGATCTTGACTGGGCAGGAAGAAACCGTCACCTCCGTAAGGGCTGCCTCCACCCGGAGAATTCAACAGATTGCTCCAGTTGATGCGGCCGGCACTTTCGGTACCGTCATTCATGGAATATTGAATGGCAAAAACAGATTCTTTACCGTTTTCATTAGTTACTAAATCCAATCCCTGGAAATCGTCAAGCAAACCGTAACGGTTGCTGGCAGTCACTTGGTCGCAAAGCGAAACGACTTCCCTCAGCAGCTCTTTATTGATGGAAGTTACGGCATGCGTAATCTCATCTTGCTGATACGCCTGGTACAGCTTGATTTTAGCCGCATAGGCCAGTGCTATGTATTTATGAATACGCCCTACCTCCGGCTGTGATGCAGGAAGCTGTTCGGCGGCATCAAGCATCTCCTTGGCCAGCATACTCAGAATCTCGTCACGGGTAAACTCATTGTTCGGAATATCCGGATATTGGGAAATCTCAACGTTCTCATCAAAATAAGGTATCTTGTTGAAAAGGCGGCTTAATTCAAAATAATAATGGGCACGAAGCACTTTCATCTCCGCAATGCGGGATACACGTCCGTTTACCTGCTCATCTGTTGCAGCATTCAGTACGCGCAATGCAGAGTTACAACGCTGTACACTGCAATATAGATGATACCACTTGCTGTCCAAGAATCCATTGGTTGCATCCATATCAAATGTCTCCATACGGTGCACTTCATTAAGGTCACCGACACCACCACCGCCTTTATAGGCATTATCCGAACGCACCTCACCATAAGTCCAATTGGAAGTAGGATGACACCATACACTCCAACTCTGTCCCTCGGGACCACCCAAAGCTGCATACGCGGCATTCACTAAAAGGTCGGCACCTTCTGTAGAAGTCATAATATCTTCGTTCAAGCTACCCTGGGGCTTCAAATCCAGGAAACGGTCTTCATTACAGCTTGCAGTCATCAGCGCTACTGCGCCAAGCATATATAAATGTTTCAATTTCATAATAGTATAGTTTTAAAGTTTAGAAACCAAATGATAATCCCAAAGAGAACGTACGGGGCAACGGATAAGGATAGCCCAGACCTTCAGGGTCGGCACCCGTATAACCGGTAATCGTAAACAAATTCTGAGCCTGGAAATAAATGCGCGCATGACGCATCTTCATCTTGTCGAGAGCTGCTTTAGGAAGCGTATAACCCAATGTCAGGCTTTTCAGCTTGATATACGAACCATTTTCAATATAGAACTCAGAAACTTCGTGCTCATTGTTGCTGTTAAGGGTGGTTAAAGCAGGTACACTGCTATTGTAAACACCCGTCTTTTCAAAGTTCTCGTAGGCATGCATGGCATCGAGCAGGCGGGTAGAATGATTACCGGTCCAGCATTGGAACAAATCCGTATAATATTTGGAGTTGTTATAGGCATCACGAATCATACCGTTGAAGAACATGCTGAGGTCAAAGCCTTTCCAAGATGCCCCAAGATTCAGACCTGCAATCACTTTCGGATTGTCAGACCCCAACCATACACGGTCGTTCGTATCAATCGTACCGTTACCATCAGCATCCACGTATTTAATACGTCCTACTCCGGGAGCGCCAAACTGTACATTATATTTGGATTTATACTCATCCACCTCCTGCTGGGTACGGAACACTCCATCTGTCTTGAAGCCCATCCATGAACCGAACGGTTGACCAACCAAGGTCTTGTCAACACCATTACCGCCACCATAAGTATAGTAAATTTCTTCCGACAGCTCTGTCACTTCATTCTTGTAATATGAAAGGTTAAATGCTACATTATACTGGAAATCCTTCACCTTATCATTCCAGGTCAATGCCATCTCGAAACCTTTATTGTTCATCGTACCACCATTATACCAGCAGTAACCACCCTCGCCAATGACAGCAATATACGGTTTCTCTACAAGCATATCACTTGTCTTCTTATCAAAATAATCGAGAGAAGCACTCAGACGTCCATTCAGGAAAGCGGCGTCCACACCAATATTGAGTTGTCTTGTACTCTCCCACTTCAAATCGGGATTGGTAGACCTCACTTTGTAACCACCGGGAGCCAAAGTCGTTCCATCACCGTTCATGTTGTAGCTTGCATCCTTCAGACTAATCAAGTATTTAGTATAGGGGGCCTCATTATCAATAATATCGTTACCATTGATACCCCATGAAGCACGTAGTTTCAAATCTGCCAACCAATTCTTGGTCGCTTCCATAAACTTCTCACTTGAAATGCGCCAGCCTGCCGACACTGAAGGGAAGTAATCCACATTATTACCCTTTGCCAAGCGGGAAGAAGCATCACGGCGTACCGTAACAGAAGCCAGATACCGTCCTTCATAATCATAATTCACTTTACCAAAGTAAGACACCATGCCATAATTGGAAGCACCGGCACCTACATTCTTACCGGCAGTCACACCGTCGAGATAAATATAATCTTCATCTTCTACAGCCAGTCCCGTACCATAACCGAACATGGATTCCGAATGGTTCTTCTTGGCTTCTGTACCAAGAAGTGCAGTCAGATTGTTCTTTCCAAAAGCTTTGCTATAAGTCACGGTATTGGTCCATACCCAATCCAGTCTTTTGTTGGATGATTGAGTCAGCTTATTGACCTCATCGCGTGCCCATGCCGGCTCAAAAGTTTTGTTGGTTTCATCATAATAATTCATACCGAAATTGGTTTTCAGCACCAGGTTCTTAATCGGTTCAATTTCAAGGAATGCATTACCAAAGATACGCCAGTAATCATGTTTGTTCTGTTTTTCATTCTCCAACAAACGTGCCATATTGGGGGCATCACCCAAAACATCATTGATGGCATCGTTATAATTGCCATTCTCATCATAAACCGTCTTGGCAGGATGCTGTTTGATGGCATTCTCATCTACACCGGCCGGACTGAGGGTCTGTGTCCAACGATTGATAGCAACGTTCTCGCCGATGCGCAAGCGATTGTCAAGATAATGATAGTTAGAACTGATGCGGGTATTGATACGCTGGAAATTCGTATTCTCTACCAGACCGTCATGGTCGAGATAGTTCAACGCTAACGAGAAGGCACCATTGTCAGAGCCCTTTGAAAGTGTCGCACTGTAATTCTGCATCAAGGCAGTGCGATAAACCACATCGCGCCAATCCGTATCAACGGCATGTACTTTAGCTCCATTCAGGCCGATATAGTCTTGAAGTTGGGGAGTTGCACCATTACCATATATTTCGCTGCTTGGCGTAGCTCCATTATTGGCATACTTATAAGCCGACCAATAAACCTGGCCCCACTCATCTGCATTCAACATATCAAAGCCACATTGATAGGTCTGCAAAGTCAACGACATATCAAAATCCACACGGGTCTCCCCTTTCTTGGCACGTTTGGTAGTAATGATAATCACACCATTGGCAGCCTGTGCACCATAAATAGAAGCGGAAGCGGCATCCTTCAATACCTGAATGGATTCTACATCATTGGAAGAAAGGATAGACGAGATGTTCTCACGGGTCATCACACCGTCAATGACATAAAGCGGGGAATTGGCATCATTTCGGAAAGATGACTTACCACGGACCAATGTAGAAGTATTTCCACCGCCCGGTGTGCCGTCAGTCGTAATGTTCATACCGGCAACACGTCCCTGCAAGCTCGACAACACATTTCCCGTAGGAATATCTGCTACATCCTTCATCTTGACCACAGCCACCGAACCGGTCAAACTGGCCTTCTTCTCGGACATATAGCCGGTCACCACTACTTCATCAATCAACTGGGAATCTTCCGTCAACTCAATGCGTAAAGTGGGCTGTGCCTTTACTGTAACGGTTTTATATCCTATATAGGATACGGACAATGTGGCACCGGAAGTTACAGACAGCGTGAAATTTCCATCAATATCCGTAATTGTTCCATTGCTGTTGGAACCTACTTCCATGACAGAAGCACCGATAATGGATTCACCACTCGATTTTTCAACGACAGTACCTTTTACCTGAACTTGCTGGGCAAAGGAAAGAATGCCCACAAAAAGAAGCACAATTAGTGTGCAAAGCCTGAGACTAATGCTTTTCAACATATCTATTAATTTAAAGTTAATAATAAACCAATTCTGCAATTGAGTTTTGTGTCAGCAAAATTAAGCGAAACCAGGATTTGCACCTATAACAAATGTTACGAAAGGTGGTATTTTTGATACATCCCCTTTCTAAAGGTATTCTACGCGTGTTTTTTGCTAAATAAACTTTAGCTTTAGCAGCAAATTAATAGAAAAGAATGAAAACAATATGGGAGCAGATGCTAATTGCACCAGCTCTCATAGTATACTCTCTCAGAATCAAAAACGAAAAGCAAACTGTTCCGCACACCGGTATCCTTCTTCATAAAGCTCCGTCAGCTTCTTGATGTCACGCTCGATGCGGTCTACCACTACCGGCTTTTGTGGACGGATCACAACGATTTCCCCGGCGGCTTCCATCCGTTCCACCTGCTCCAACTGTTGATTATAGACAATGCTGCGGCGGTTGATGGCTTCACGCAATAGCGGATATTTCTTATATATAAAAGGTGGAACCTTCGTTCCCTGAATTTCCTTACGGTACCCATGATTGCGCGTCAACACCACCACATTATTGGTAAATCCATCCTGACGGGCACGCATCAAAGGGATACTGTCCACAATACCTCCATCCAGCATCGGGATGTTGTCCACGTAGGTAATGGGACAGACAAACGGCAGACTGCTCGAAGCACGCACAATATCAATGACGCGCTCTTTACTCCGCTTCTCCTCAAAATAGTTCGCTTCGCCCGTCTCGCAGTTGGTAGTTACCATCACATAGCGTTCGGGACAATGAAAGTATGCCTCGTAGTCGTAGGGAAGTATGTGTTCCGGAAACTCCTGGAACAACAAGTCGAAATCCATGATATTCCGCTTCTTCAACAGATACTTCAATCCGATGTAATTGTATTTTTCCAGCAAGTCGATATTGCTGTACTTGGCACGCCCGCGCTGACCGGACATATAAGAAAGTCCGTTGCAGGCTCCGGCACTGACGCCGATGGTATAGGGAAAGCGAATGCCACGATCCATAAAGCTGTCGAGCACACCGCAAGTGAAGACGCCGCGCATACCGCCGCCCTCCAAAACAAGACCGCTATGGTCGTCGATACGTATTATTTTCTCCATAAGTGTCAGAATTAACGCTCCAAAGATAGCTTTTGTTTACGATATTCTATCTATATTTGCAGTTGCAACTATAAATCTATAACATTTTAATTATGATGAAGAAATCAATACTGATGGCTGCATTGGGTTTATTAAGTTTAAACACAATAGCACAAGACACTCCGAAAGAGGAAGGTTTCATTTTTACAACCGTAAAAGAAAATCCTATCACTTCTGTTAAGAACCAAAACCGTGCCGGTACATGCTGGTGCTATTCCGGACTGGCATTCATCGAATCCGAACTGCTCCGCATGGGCAAAGGCGAATACGACTTTTCTGAAATGTTTATCGTACACAACACCTATCTGGACCGTGCCGACAAGGCAGTGCGTACACATGGTGACGTTTCGTTCTCACAAGGCGGTTCGTTCTACGATGTAATTTATGGTATGAAAACTTTCGGTCTGGTGCCCGAAGAGGAAATGCGTCCGGGCGTTATGTATGGCGACACGCTGAGCAACCACACCGAATTGACAGCCGTATCTGATGCCGTAGTGGCAGCCATTGCCAAGGGAAGACACCGTAGCCTGCAAGCAGACAAGGAAAATAACCCGCTTTGGAAGAAGGCCATCACTGCCATCCACGACATCTATCTGGGCGAACGTCCCGAGAAGTTCACCTACAAAGGCAAGGAATATACTCCGAAGTCTTTCTATGAATCTACCGGACTGAATGCAGATGACTATATCTCACTGACTTCCTATACCCACCATCCCTTCTACCAGCCGTTCGTCCTGGAAATACAAGACAACTGGCGTTGGGCTTCTTCCTACAACTTGCCTATCGACGAGTTGATGGAAGTGTTTGACAACGCTATCAATAAGGGTTACACCATTGCATGGGGTAGTGACGTAAGCGAACAAGGCTTCACACGCGACGGTATAGCCGTAATGCCCGATGCAGAAAAGGTGCAAGAACTGAGCGGTTCGGACATGGCACACTGGCTGAAAATGAAACCCGAAGAAAAGAAACTGAACAGCAAGCCTCAACCGCAGAAGTGGTGCACACAAGAAGAGCGCCAGCTGGCATACGACAACTGGGAAACTACTGACGACCACGGTATGCTGATTTACGGTATAGCCAAAGACCAGGAAGGCAACGAATACTATATGGTAAAGAACTCTTGGGGTGAAGCCGGAAAGTACAAAGGACTGTGGTATGCTTCCAAAGCTTTCGTGCGCTATAAAACAATGAACATCATTGTGCACAAGGATGCACTGCCTAAGGATATTGCCAAGAAACTGGGTATTAAATAAATAAAAGAAGGAGATGCAGTTTGATGCATCTCCTTTTTCAATTCTTACCAAATCCTACAGATATCTTCCACAATCTGCGGAACCGTCAACCGGTTCTTCTTCAACTGCTCCTCCACATCGTAACGGTCGATAAACTCTTTCTTCACACCATAGTTCAGTACCTTCATATCCGACGGACCGTAATAACGGGCAATCTTCTCGCCAAAGCCACCGTCCAGCACTCCGTCCTCAAGAGTAATGACCAGTGTATGGTCGCGCTTCAGGTCATCGAGCAAAGCCTCGTCCACACCCGTGATGTAGCGAGGATTGACAAGCGTGGCATCCACTCCTTTCTCTTCCTTCAACCGGGCAGCCACGGCTTCGCCCAACTGATAGAAAGAGCCCAGTCCCAATATGGCGACCTTCTCTCCACGATGGGACACCTCATAACGGTTCAGCGTCTTGCCGTAATCCTTCTCCGGTTCTACATTCCTGCGGACAACCCCATTGGCCGGCACGCGAATGGCAACCGGATGTTCCGTTTGACGGATGCCCCACTCCAGCATTGCCATATACTCCTCACGACAAGTAGGTGCCAGATAAACCATATTCGGAATATTACCGATGACCGGAATATCAAAAAGACAAAGATGGGTAACATCATTCATACTCGATAAGCTTCCCCAGAAGACAAGAATCAGTGCAGGATTATTGTTGATGCAAAGATCCTGGGACAACTGGTCGTAGGCGCGCTGGATAAAGGTGCTGTAGACCCCGAATACCGGTTTTCCACCTCCGGCAGCAATGGCAGAAGCCATGGCAACAGCCTGCTCTTCGGCAATGCCCATATCGATGAACTGCCGCCCTGCCTCCTTGCGGCGCTCCGGTGTAAAGCCAAATACCGTAGGTGTACCTGCGGTGATGCCCACCACAGTCGGGTCTTTCTTCATCTCCTGCAACAAATAACCGGCGGTAAGGTCGGCATAGTCTTCACCCTCTCCAGACTCACCGGTCAGATTGCCGGTTTCAAGGTCGAACGGAACACTGTAATGGAAACGTTCTTTTTGCTCTTCTGCCAATTTGTATCCCTTACCTTTCAAGGTATTGATATGTACCACAACCGGATGCTTCTTGTCCTTCACTTCACGGAAAGCCTCTATCAATTGCTCCACGTCATTGCCATCCTTCACATAGAGATAATCATATCCCATTGCCTTAAAATAGTTGCAGGGAGCCTGCCCCTCCGTTTCGCGTAACTGTTGCAGATTGCGGTATAGCCCGCCATGATTCTCGGCAATGGACATCTGGTTATCGTTGACAATGACGATGAAGTTCGTGCCCAGTTCGGCACCTACATTCAATCCTTCGAAGGCTTCACCTCCACTCAACGAGCCATCGCCGATGACGGCAATCACATTACCCGCCTCCCCCTTCAGGTCACGCGCCTTGGCAAGTCCGCTTGCCAGACTGACGGAGGTAGAGGTATGCCCAATGACGAAGAAGTCGTGCTCGCTTTCCGACGGTTCGGAATATCCGGAGACTTCGTCATACTCGTCCGCATTCATAAACGCTGCCCGGCGGCCTGTCAATATCTTATGGGTATAACTTTGGTGAGACACGTCATAGACTATCTTGTCCGTTGGTGAATCGAACACGTAATGCAGGGCTATGGTGGCTTCTACCATTCCCAGGTTGGGACCTACGTGTCCTCCGTGGGAGCTTAACTTGTTTAACAACACCTGGCGGATTTCTCCACCCAATCCGTTCATTTCGCTGACTGATAACTTTTTCACGTCAGCAGGGGAATTTACTTTTTCAATATACATATTCTATAATAACATTTAAGTAGCAATGCTTGTTTATCCGATGCTGCCCGTTATGCAGACCTCATCCAGACGCTGCAAAAGTACAGAGGAAACGGGAACGGAAAGGTAGATAAATTACCGGTTTTATTACCTTTTTTACAGATATAGAGCCAACTGATATTTGCGCAAAATCCCTCAACTTGTGCATTTTTCACCCCATTTTCTTGTCAAACCCAACTCTTTCCGTAAATTTGCAGGCTAATAATGAGTTAACCGGCCAATTTCAGTAGCAGGATTCTACTACTCCTATTCCCGGTACTGACATACAAAGAAATACTAATACTAATAATTAATAGCATGAGTTTGAAAATTGTTGTATTGGCAAAACAAGTTCCCGACACGCGCAACGTTGGGAAAGATGCCATGAAAGCCGACGGAACCATCAACCGCGCGGCACTCCCTGCCATCTTCAACCCCGAGGACCTGAACGCTCTTGAACAGGCTCTCCGACTGAAAGATGAACATCCGGGCTCCACCGTTACCATCCTGACCATGGGACCGGGACGTGCAGCCGAAGTTATTCGTGAAGGACTTTACCGTGGTGCCGACAACGGCTATCTGCTGACCGACCGCGCCTTTGCAGGTGCCGATACGCTTGCCACTTCGTATGCCCTTGCCACAGCCATCAAGAAGATAGGCGACTATGACGTCATCATTGGCGGACGCCAGGCCATCGACGGTGATACCGCCCAAGTAGGCCCGCAGGTTGCCGAAAAGCTGGGGCTGACGCAAGTGACCTACGCAGAAGAGATTCTGAACGTGGACAAAGCCGCCAAGAAAATTACCGTGAAACGTCATATTGACGGTGGTGTGGAAACCGTTGAGGCTCCCCTGCCCATAGTCATCACCGTAAACGGAAGTGCCGCTCCCTGCCGCCCGCGCAATGCCAAACTGGTGCAGAAGTACAAACGCGCCCTCGGTGCCCAGGAAAAAGCTGCCATCACCAAGGAAGGCGCTGGGCTTGCCTACGCCGACCTCTACGAGAAATATCCCTATCTGAACATCACGGAATGGAGCGTTGCCGACGTGAACGGCGACCTTGCACAATGCGGTCTGAGCGGCTCGCCCACAAAGGTGAAGACCATTCAGAACATTTCATTCCAGGCCAAAGAAAGCAAGACGCTGACGGGCAGCGACCAGGATGTAGAAGATTTGATTGTTGAACTGTTAGCTAACCATACGATAGGATAAGATTATGAATAATGTATTTGTATATTTAGAGATAGAAGGCACAACAGTTGCCGACGTCAGTCTCGAACTCTTGACCAAAGGTCGTAAATTAGCCAATCAGTTGGGCTGTCAACTGGAGGCAGTTGCTGCCGGCAATAATCTGGTAGGCATTGAAAAGCAGGTATTGCCCTTCGGAGTAGACAAACTCCACGTATTCGACGCTCCGGGCTTGTTCCCCTATACTTCCCTTCCCCACTCCTCTATCCTCATCAATTTGTTCAAAGAAGAAAAGCCGCAAATCTGCCTGATGGGCGCCACCGTTATCGGTCGCGACCTCGGTCCGCGCGTTTCTTCCGCTTTGACCAGCGGACTGACTGCCGACTGTACCTCACTGGAAATCGGCAACCACGAAGACAAGAAGGAAGGCAAGGTTTACGAGAACCTGCTGTATCAAATCCGTCCCGCATTCGGCGGTAACATCGTTGCCACGATTGTGAATCCCGAGCACCGTCCGCAGATGGCAACCGTTCGCGAAGGTGTGATGAAGAAAGAGATTCTGGACGCCGACTATAAGGGCGAAGTCATCAACCACGACGTTGCCAAGTACGTGCCCGAGACGGACTATGTGGTAAAAGTCATCGACCGCCACGTAGAAAAGGCAAAACATAACCTGAAAGGCGCTCCCATCGTGATTGCCGGAGGCTACGGCATGGGAAGCAAGGAAGGTTTTGACATGTTGTTCGAGCTTGCCAAAGAACTCCATGCTGAGGTAGGCGCCAGCCGTGCTGCCGTCGATGCCGGTTATGCCGACCATGACCGCCAGATTGGCCAGACCGGTGTCACTGTCCGCCCCAAACTGTATATTGCTTGCGGCATCAGCGGACAAATCCAGCACATTGCCGGTATGCAGGAAAGTGGTATTATCATCTCCATCAACAATGACGAGAACGCTCCCATCAATACGATTGCCGACTATGTCATCAACGGTACGGTGGAAGAGGTTATCCCGAAGATGATAAAATATTATAAATCACACAGTAAATAACAATAAAGGTAATCATGAAAGGGCTGATTCTTATATTTGTTCTTCTTTCAGGTATATCTTCCGCTATAGCTCAAGAAAAGCTCTGGTTGGACAAGAATTACCAATGGACGGACGACTCCATCCAGGCAGTCAGGTATGCTCTTGTTTCCAAGATAAACAAGAAGTGCATCAAGGTGGAAGAGTATGCTTTGGAAGGACAAAAGAAGGATGTCTGGCATTTCTCCGAATACAAAAGCAATCCCCGCAAAAGGATAAGGGAAGGCCTGCATACATCATTCTATGCAAATGGCAAGGACAGCCTGACAGAAGTATATAGAGACAACCGCCTGGAGGGACAGACCATGGTGTATTATCCCGACGGTGCCATACATCTGGCCCGGAGCTACAGTGATGGGAAACTTGACGGAACACTCCTGCAATACTATCCCGATGGGAAACTTCGTAGAAAGGAACACTATTCAGAGAATCAGTGCACCGATGGAAAGATGTTCGACAAGCACGGAACTGAAATGGCACATCAGCCGTATTTCGTATTTCCATCCTTCCCCGGAGGAATAGAGAACCTCATGAAACTGGTGGCCAATGTTACCAAATATCCGGAAGACGCCTGGAAGCAAAAGGCAGAAGGAAGGGTAATCCTGCAGTTCGTTGTAGACGAAGAAGGCAAGATGACCTATCCAAAAATCCTCCAGTCCGTGCGCTATGACATCGATAAAGAAGCCATACGTGCTTTCGAGGCCATTGCCGACGTCTACCGCTGGTCGCCCGGCTATCAGGACGGAGAGGCCAAGCGAGTGAAATTCACAATGCCCCTATACTTCAGAATACCTAAATAACCAAGAAATTATGGCAAATTTTTATACCGAAGTTCCCGAATTGAAGTATCATCTGAACAACTCGATGATGGAACGTATCTGCGAACTGAAAGAACGCGGTTACCAAGACAAAGACAAGTATGACTATGCCCCGCAAGACTATGCGGATGCTATGGACTCTTTTGACAAGGTACTTGAAATCACCGGAGAGATTACCGGAGAGATTATCGCTCCCAATGCCGAGGGCGTGGACGAAGAAGGTCCCCACTGTGCCAACGGCCGTGTGGAATATGCCAGCGGCACCAAGCAGAACCTCGACGCCATGGTAAAAGCCGGATTGAACGGTATGACCATGCCGCGCCGTTTCGGTGGCTTGAACTTCCCGATTACTCCGTACACCATGTGTGCGGAAATCGTTGCCGCCGCCGATGCCGGTTTCGGTAACATCTGGTCACTGCAAGACTGTATCGAAACGCTCTACGAATTCGGTAACGAAGACCAGCACAGCCGTTTTATACCGCGTGTCTGCGCCGGAGAGACCATGTCTATGGACCTGACAGAACCGGATGCCGGTTCCGACTTGCAGAGCGTAATGCTGAAAGCGACCTATGACGAGGCCAACAACTGCTGGCGCCTGAACGGCGTGAAGCGTTTTATTACTAACGGTGACGCCAATCTCCACCTCGTACTGGCACGTTCAGAAGAGGGTACCAAAGACGGACGTGGCTTGTCCATGTTCATCTACGATAAGAATGAAGGCGGTGTAGACGTGCGCCGCATTGAGAACAAGCTGGGTATCCACGGTTCTCCCACCTGCGAGCTGGTTTACAAGAATGCAAAGGCAGAACTTTGCGGCGACCGCAAGCTTGGTTTGATTAAATACGTTATGGCTTTGATGAACGGTGCCCGTCTGGGTATTGCCGCACAGTCGGTAGGCCTTTCACAAGCTGCCTACAACGAAGGTCTGGCTTATGCCAAAGACCGCAAGCAGTTCGGCAAGGCTATCATCGAATTCCCGGCTGTATATGACATGCTGGCTATTATGAAAGCCAAGTTGGATGCAGGACGCTCCTTGCTGTACCAGACTTCCCGCTACGTTGACATCTACAAAGCGCTGGACGACATTGCTCGCGAACGCAAACTGACTCCGGAAGAACGCCAGGAACAAAAGAAGTATGCCAAACTTGCCGACGCCTTCACTCCGCTGGCAAAAGGTATGAACTCTGAATATGCCAATCAGAATGCTTACGACAGCATCCAGATTCACGGCGGTTCGGGCTTCATGCTGGAGTATGCTTGCCAACGTATCTATCGTGATGCACGTATCACTTCTATCTACGAAGGTACTACTCAGTTGCAGACCGTAGCTGCTATCCGCTATGTAACAAACGGCTCATACTCTGCCACCTTGCGCGACTACGAGCAAGTGCCGTGCAGCGAAGAAATGCAACCGTTGATGGACCGCATCAAAGAGATGACCAACAAGTTCGAAGCCTGCACCAATGCGGTGAAAGAGGCACAGAATCAGGAATTGCTGGACTTCGTGGCACGTCGCCTCTATGAGATGGCTGCGGTATGTATCATGTCGCACCTCATCATCCAGGACGCGACAAAGGCTCCCGAACTGTTCGGCAAGTCGGCTCTGGTGTATGTGAACTACGCAGAAGCTGAAGTGGAAAAACACTTTAACTTCATCCGTAAGTTCAAGGCAGAAGAGCTGGAAAGCTACCGCAAATAAACGCATTGCTTGGACAAGGCAAATATAGCGGGCACCGGAGTTTAGCTACTCCGGTGCCCGCTTGTTTTTTCTGAAATACTTCCTCCTGCTTGCCCCTTCTTAAAAGGACAAAAGTTCTCAAAGAGACGAAAGGAAAATTAATACTCTCCGTGCAGCCTCAGCCTGCCGCGCAGCGAGTGTATCTCCCGCTGCATCTCTTCCATCCTTGCCAGCAGATGGTGGATGGCATCAATCCCTTCCATATTGATGGAAAGGTCGTAGTACATACGGCTGTACCGTTCCACATCCGGCAACTCGGAGAAAGGCAGATAACGCTCTCCACCTTCCTGCTCCACATCTATCAGTCCACTTTCGCACAGCATATCAATAAAAGTGGGCTCTATATGACACTTGTCACAATATTCGCTGATGACAATCCATTCGTTCTGCATAATCCGTTCTCCTTTCATTAGTTCATACTCTGAATTTTACGGAACATCTCTTTCTGCTGTTCCGTCAGGTTTGTCGGCAACTTCACGGAATAAGTCACGATGAGATCGCCAAACTGTCCCTCCTTCTTATATACGGGGAAGCCCTTACCCTTCAGACGTACCTTAGTCCCGTTCTGAGTTTCGGGTTTCACCTTCAGCTTCACCTGACCATCCAAAGTATCCACCAACTGGTCGCCACCCAGCAGGGCTGTATAAAGGTCGACGGTCACATCCACATACAAATCATCTCCCAAACGCTTGAATACCGAGTCGTCCGGAATCACAAACGTGATGTATAAGTCACCTGCAGGACCTCCGTTGATGCCCTCGCCACCATAGCCTTTCAGTTTGATGACCTGTCCGTTGGCCACACCGGCCGGAATGGTAATACGCACTTGCTTGCCATTCACCGTCAATATCTGTTTATGGGTCTTCGCAGCCTCACGAAGCGAGAGGTTCAAATCCGCATGATAATCCTGCCCGCGGAAACCGGCATTGGCACCGCCTCCGCCGCGCGTACGATGACCGAACATCTGTTCGAAGAAGTCTGAGAAACCACCGGCATTACTGCCCGAAAATTCCTGGCCGTCGGAAGAATACCAATACGTACCGCCTCCGTCCGTACCAAATCCCGCACCGGAACCTCCAAAACCGGCACCGCCAAATCCCCCGAAGCCCCCGGCTTGCTGCTGTGCCCGCTTCTGCGCTTCAAACTCGTCGGCATGTTTCCAGTGTTCACCATATTCATCATATTTCTTTCTTTTTTCAGGATCACTCAGCACCTCATTCGCCTCGTTGATAGCCTGAAACTTATCCTTGGCCGTAGCATCGTTCGGATTCAAGTCAGGATGGTACTTGCGCGCCAGCTTGCGGAACGCTCTCTTGATGTCATCCTGAGATGCCTTTTTGTCCACTCCAAGGACCTGATAGTAATCAATATAAGCCATAGTCTATTAGTTTTATTGTCTAAATACCATAAAACAAATAACACGCCAATTTGTTTTACGCATTATTAAAATAGGTAAACGAAAATTAAAAAGCATCATCAAGCATAATAATTACGTGATAAACAAACATTTAGTTTCAACCAAACACTTATTTCACGTCTATAAAATACCAAAATAGTGTAAACGACACCTAATATCGTCTAATTATTCATCCTAAATCTTCCTAAAATTGACAGAAAATGCTTTATTTGTAATAAGGAAAATTTGTTTTATATATAATCCCCAACCTTAGATTAAAAACCCCCATTATGAAAAGTAATTATTGGCTCCTAACGGTAATATTCGCTCTCGTAGCCCTGCCGGGCAAAGCAGGCGAATGGATCAGAATCAACCAACTCGGCTATTTGCCGCAATCCGTCAAAGTCGCTGTATTCATGAGCGAGGAAGGAACAAACGTAGAAAATTATTCATTGATTGACGCTTTCACCGGAAAGGTGGTGCGTACCTTCAACACAACCAAGGCCACCGGCAAGATGGGAGGCATGAAGAGTACCTACCGGTTGAACTTCAGTGATTTCACAGAACCGGGCACGTATTATCTGAAAGCAGGCAAAGCGGTCTCCCCCCGTTTCCCCATCAATGCACAAGTCTACAACGGTACCGCAGACTACCTGCTGCACTACATGCGGCAGCAACGCTGCGGCTATAATCCGTTCCTGAAAGACAGCTGCCACGTGCACGACGGCTACATCGTCTATCACCCCACCAAAACCGGACAACATATAGACGTCCGCGGAGGCTGGCACGATGCTACGGACTATCTGCAATACACCACCACTTCCGCCAATGCCATCTACCAGATGATGTTTGCCTATCAAGAAAATCCGGAATCATTCGGTGACGCCTATGATGCAGCCGGAAATCCGGGAGCCAACGGCATTCCCGACATCGTGGACGAAATCAAGTGGGGACTGGACTGGCTGAACAGGATGAATCCTGCTCCGGGCGAGCTGTACAACCAGATAGCCGACGACCGTGACCATGCCGGAATGCGCCTACCTAACAAAGACCTGGTGGATTACGGCTACGGACCGGGTAAAGGACGCCCCGTTTACTTTTGCAGTGGCGAACCGCAAGTACGTGGAGAGTTCAAGAATGCAACGACCGGAGTGGCAAGCACTGCCGGCAAGTTTGCCTCCTGCTTCGCTTTAGGCGCCAAGATACTGAAAGACTACTATCCTAAATTTGCAGCAGAAATCGAAGCCAAGGCCGATGCCGCCTATCAGGAAGGCGTAAAGAAACCGGGAGCATGCCAGACTGCCTCTGTCTTGTCTCCCTACATTTACGAAGAGGACAACTGGGTGGACGATATGGAACTGGGAGCCATGGAACTGTACAAAGCCACCGGCGACAACAAATACCTGGCCCAAGCCCTTGAATACGGACGTCGCGAACCGGTGACTCCTTGGATGGGCGCCGACAGTGCACGCCACTACCAATGGTATCCGTTCATGAACATGGGGCACTACCATCTTGCCAAAGTGGACAACAGCCGCATCAGCAAGGAATTCATCCGCAACATGCGTACGGGCATTGAACGCACGTACGAGAAAGCGGTAGAAAGCCCCTTTCTGCACGGTATACCCTACATCTGGTGTTCCAACAATCTGACTACCGCCATGCTGACCCAATGCCGGCTGTACCGTGAAACCACCGGCGATGACACATACGCCGAAATGGAAGCCTCCCTGCGCGACTGGCTGTTCGGCTGTAACCCTTGGGGAACCAGCATGATTGTGGAACTTCCCCTTTACGGAGACTATCCCTCGCAACCCCACTCCTCACTGCTGAATGCAGGCGTGGGCAATACTACCGGCGGACTGGTGGACGGTCCTGTCTATCGTACCATCTTCGAAAGCCTGCGCGGTGTCAATATGACGGGAATTCCCGGAACTCCCGGACAAGACTACGAACGCTTCCAGCCAGACCTGATGGTATATCACGACGCCATCCACGACTATTCCACCAATGAGCCTACCATGGATGGAACCGCCTGCCTCACGTACTACCTCTCTGCCATGCAGAAGGATGGAATGAAGCAAGCCGGTATCCCAAATGACAAGAATGTATATGTGGACGGAGGCATTATCCGCACCGATCCCTCAAAAAAGCAAATCACCCTCGTATTCACTGCCGCCGACAAAGCAGACGGTGCCGATGCCATCATCAGTACCTTGAAGAAGCATGGCATCAAAGGTGGCTTCTTCTTTACCGGAGAGTTCTATGAACTCTATCCCGATGTAGTGAAACGCCTGCTCGACGAAGGGCATTTTGTAGGCAGCCACAGTTACGGACATCTGTTGTACATGCCTTGGGAAGACCGTGATTCTCTGCTGGTCACCCGCGAAGAGTTTGAGAACGATATGATGAAAAGCTACGAGACCCTCCGCAAGGCAAGTATCGAATACAAAGACGCTCCCGTCTATATTCCTCCTTACGAATACTATAACAAGGAAATATCCGCCTGGGCAAAGAATATGGGTATTCAAGTCATCAACTATACCCCTGGTACCATGAGCAATGCCGACTACACCACTCCGGACATGGGACAGAAGTACCGGAGCAGCAAATTCATCTACGACAAGATTATGGAGATGGAAAAGAAAGAAGGTCTGAACGGACACCTAATGCTGATACACTTCGGAACGGACGACCGCCGCACAGACAAGTTCTATAATGGCTATCTGGACAAGATGATTAAGACGCTGAAACGAAAAGGCTACACTTTTGTACCGGTCCGCGAGGCTGTCGGTATATAAGCATACTCTAACAAGGATTTATTGAAAAGGTTAGTTAAAAAGGTTATCGTGCAAAGGTATTTAAGGTAAATATTCAATCGGTTTGTTTTCAGTAAACCTTCCCCTACCCCCAAGAGGGGAAAGTTTCGAAGTAAGCTCCCAGCCTGTGAAGGTTAGGAGCTTTTATATATTTCAGAGAAGCCTTTTTACCGATTGCAGCAATTGCTCGATATCTTCTTCCGTAGTATCAAAAGAGGTTACAAAACGGATTTCGTGGATGGCCTCATCCCAGAAGTAGAAGAAATACTCCTTCAACAGCTCGTCAATCACCGGACGGGGCATCGTAAGGAAAAGCTGGTTACTTTCCACCTTCTGCGTAAAATGCGCACCTGGCAATTCCTTCAATCCGTCGTAAAGAATCTTTGCCATACGATTGGCATGCGCGGCATTTTTCAACCAAAGGCTGTCTGTCAGGTAGGCAGTGAACTGGCAGGACAGATAGCGGAGCTTGGATGCGAGCTGTGCCGACTGCTTGCGCACAAAATAAGCTTCCTTCTTCAAAGCTGGGTTAAAGACAACCACGCTTTCTCCCAACATCAGTCCATTTTTCGTACCACCGAAGCTGAGGATATCTATCCCGCAATCCACTGTCAGTTCCCTAAAGCCAAGATTCAAGGCTGCACAAGCATTTGCCAGACGTGCTCCGTCCATATGGACATACATGCCATGCCGATGGGCCAAATCCGTCAAAGCCCGCAACTCGTCCGGCTTATAGACAGTGCCCAGCTCCGAACATTGCGAAATATAGATGGCTCCGGGCTGCGAATGATGCTGTTCGCCGAAATGGCACAAATAAGGACGGACTAAATCGGGCGTCAGCTTGCCGTCAGGGGTAGCTATAGGACGAATCTGACAACCTGTCATACGGGCAGGCGCACCGCACTCATCGACATAGATATGTGCGGTCTCCGCACAAATAATGGAATTATAAGGGCGGGTACACAGCTGCAAAGCCACCGCATTACTGCCCGTACCATTGAATACGAACAACGGTTCGCAATCCGGCGTAAACGCTTCCCTTATTTTACGGACAGCCTCTTCTGTCCAAGGGTCATCCCCATAACCGACAGCATGGTCACTGTTGGCCCGGTTCAGTGCCTCCATTACCAACGGATGTACGCCTGAATTATTGTCTGAAGCAAAACTTCTCATAATCTTTCTGTTTTTGTTCATTGAAAAGAATGTGCAAAGGAAAGAATATTCTGCAACATGAAAAAACAAAGGAGCACAGATTTCATCCCCCCGGCAGAAAATGCTTCCGCACTATGAAATCTGTGCCCCTCAATCAATCCATTCACTCGGTTCCCTTTATCCGATATAAACATTTACCCCTAGTGAAACATAAAGTTCATCTTCTTCCTGATGAATTTCAATCTTGTCCTCACGGGCAAGCCACCCCAATGCGGCTCCCAACTCCTTGTCCTTCAGTCCGGACTTCCTCTTTAAAGAACCGTAGCTCCATCTGGTATAATCGCTAAGCAACTGCCAAACTTTCCCAGCATTTAGTCCAATTTCGCTTTTGTTCATTTTCTCTTCAATTAAAAAGGTTAATAGTTCTTGTTGATTAGGTTATCTTTACGAAGGGTAAAGATATGATTTTTTATTTTGCTAACAACAAAAACGAACAAAAGATATGAAAACTAATCATTTTTGTAACACTTTTGTAATATTACACGCTTTTTATTAATAATCAAGAAGGTAAATAGAACAAAAAAACCGCAGTATCTATCAAAAAGACACTGCGGTTCTCCTATTTGATTAAGCAATCAGGGAAAACGATCTTACATCATTCCGCCCATGCCTCCCATTCCGGGAGCACCCATCGGCATCTCAGGCTTATCTTCTTTCTTCTCTACGATTACACATTCTGTAGTCAGGAACATACCGGCAATAGAAGCGGCATTTTCAAGAGCCACACGAGTAACCTTGGCAGGATCTACCACACCGGCTGCATGCAGGTTCTCATAAACATCGGTACGGGCATTGTAACCGAAGTCTGCCTTGCCTTCGCGTACTTTCTGCACAACAACAGCACCTTCTTTACCGGCGTTGGCAACAATCTGACGCAACGGTTCTTCGATAGCACGCTTGATGATGTCGATACCTGTGGTTTCGTCCACATTGTCACCCTTGAAGCCTTCCAATGCATCCAATGCGCGAATATAGGCTACACCACCACCAGGAACGATACCTTCTTCGATAGCAGCACGGGTAGCACGGAGTGCATCGTCCACACGGTCTTTCTTTTCCTTCATTTCAACCTCAGAAGCAGCACCCACATAAAGAACAGCTACACCGCCAGACAACTTGGCCAGACGTTCCTGCAGTTTTTCCTTATCATAATCAGACTTCGTAGCAACAATCTGAGCCTTGATTTGTTCGCAACGTTCCTTGATGTTCTCTTTGTCACCGGCACCGTTTACGATGGTCGTGTTATCCTTGGAAACAGTTACCTTGTCGGCAGTACCCAGCATTTCGATAGTAGCTTGTTCCAGCTTCAGACCTTTTTCCTCGCTGATGACAACACCACCGGTCAGCACTGCAATATCCTCCAACATTTCCTTGCGACGGTCACCAAAGCCCGGAGCCTTCACTGCACAAATCTTCAACTGAGAACGCAGACGGTTTACAACCAAAGTTGTCAGCGCTTCGCTATCCACATCTTCTGCAATAACCAGCAAAGGACGACCGGTCTGTACTGCCGGTTCGAGGATAGGCAGGAAATCTTTCAGGTTGGAAATCTTCTTATCATAAATCAGGATGTACGGTTTTTCCATTTCGCACTCCATCTTCTCCGTATTGGTAACGAAGTAAGCAGAGAGGTAACCACGGTCGAACTGCATACCTTCAACCACACCGATAGTAGTATCAGTACCCTTTGCCTCTTCGATAGTGATAACACCGTCTTTGGAAACTTTGCGCATAGCGTCTGCAATCAGCTTGCCGATAACGGGGTCGTTATTGGCAGAAACGGAAGCAACTTGCTCAATCTTGTCATAGTTGTCACCCACTGTTTCCGCCTGGCCTTTGATAGAATCAACCACTTTGGCAACAGCCTTGTCGATACCGCGTTTGATATCCATCGGGCTAGCACCGGCAGTCACGTTCTTCAGACCTTCGGCTACGATAGCCTGAGCCAAAACAGTAGCAGTTGTAGTACCGTCACCTGCATCGTCGCCGGTCTTGGAAGCAACTTCCTTTACCAGCTGTGCGCCAGTATTCTGATATGCGTCTGCCAACTCTACTTCTTTAGCTACCGTTACACCATCTTTCGTGATGTGGGGAGCACCGAATTTCTTTTCGATGATAACGTTACGACCTTTAGGGCCGAGGGTTACTTTTACTGCATTTGCCAGTGTGTCGATACCTTTCTTCAATTGGTCGCGGGCATCGATATTGAATAATATTTCTTTTGCCATAACTATATTTACATTTTAACGATTTACAATTTACAAATTAACCTAAAACAGCGAGCACATCGCTTTGACGCATGATGAGGTACTTGGTTCCTTCAACTTCCAGTTCAGTACCGGCATACTTGCCATACAGCACTGTGTCACCAACCTTCAACACCATTTCTTCGTCTTTTGTTCCGTTGCCTACTGCAATAACTTCACCTTTCAAAGGTTTCTCTTTCGCTGTATCAGGAATAATGATACCGCCAATTGTCTTTTCTTCTGCAGGTGCAGGGAGTATCAGCACTCTGTCTGCTAATGGTTTAATGTTCATAATCTTTTTGTTTTATATGTTATACATTTGTTATAATGGTAATTTTGCTTTAAACAAGCGATAAACAACTTACGAAAACCGTGCCAAACGAACAAGCTGATTGTTTGGCAGACAAAGGCTGACAAAATGGCAAAGTATACAACAATATTTGCTATCTTTGCAGCCTCAAAAATGATTTGACTTATGAACGCAATATGGATAGTCCTCCCCATTCTTACCTTATTGATGTTTGAACTGGGACTGACATTACAAACCGAAGACTTTAAACTGTTCCGCAAACGCCCCCGCCCCATTATTGCCGGGCTGGCAGGCCAAATCATCCTACTGCCGATGCTGGCATTTGCTTTAGGACATGTCTTCCAGCTCGAACCTCTGTTCTTTATCGGCATCATACTCATAGCCTGCTCGCCAGGCGGCAGCTCATCCAACATCTTCTCCATGATAGCCAAAGGAGACGTAGCATTGTCCGTGTCACTGACGGCATGTAGCAGCATTATTACGCTGTTCACTATCCCCGTGATTATGGAATTCGCCACACACTTTGTAGACAGCAATCTGGACATAGATATCCATCTCCCCGTAGGCAGCCTTATCATGCAGAACCTGGTTCTGATGTTTCTTCCCATTGTAGCCGGCATATTCACGAAGCGCTACCGTCCGCAAATGGCAGAAAGGATTCATAAGATATTGTCCAAGACAGCCTTTCCCGCACTTATCCTGCTGGCAACCATCTTCTTCATACAGCACCATGCTACCATCACCGGCCAATTCGGCAAACTGGGCCTCTGCATCTCCATTCTTATCCTGCTGGCTATGGGAGGCGGCGTAGTGCTATCGAAGTCCATGCGCCTCAACCGGAAAGAACAACGTACACTCATTATAGAAATCGGTATGCAGAATGCCGCACAAGCAATTGCTGTTGCCAGTAGTCCGTTTGTATTCAACAATGACATTATTGCAATACCTGCCATTATCTACGCACTGGTAATGAATGTTATTCTGCTGATTTATGTGGGAGTGGTGAAGCGGCAAAGATAATCTTCCAACCGGTATCTCCCCTTCTTCTGTGTCGCTTTTCCATACTGTATCACTTTCCGGGGGCAAAAATGCAAACAAGCCATACAATGAATGCACTGCTTTCCCCACACCGGATGCCCATCCACCAACCGGATATTACCTACCGGACAAGATTTGCCGCATATTCCGCAAGAGATACAGCCTTCATCTACATGGAAACTCCTTGTACCAATGACAAAACGGACAAACAAAGGATTCACGACATACGTTTTCAGCCAGGCAGCACTGCCCTCATGCACATTCCAGACCCTCTTCCGTGCAATGACATCTTCGGCAATCGAAGCGACAGCATGCCGTGCGTTCTCTATCTTCTTACGGCAAAGCGCCCCATCGTCCAAATTGAACATCGGTACGTAGGTATTGGGCATTGCAACAGACCAGGCAGCATCCAACGGAAAATGTTCCGCCAGGCGGTTCATTCCCTTTCCCATATCGTCCCCGCATGTACACACGGCATAACGGTAACAGCAGTCCGGCAACCGGAGCTGCGACAAAAAATCAATCAAGACACGGGGTGCATACCATGAGTGTACCGGAAAAACAATACCCAGTCTGTCAGCTGTCGACAGCCCTGCGGGTATCGAGCCTTGCTTAAGGCAATCAACAATGCTGACGGCAGTATCATGCATAGCCTCTGCAAGCAATTCTGCAATCCAGCGTGAGTTTCCGGTTGCGGTAAAATAAAGTATCATCGGCAATATGTTTTGCCGACAAAGGTAGTGATTTGACTTGAATTCCTTCTATTCCAGCAGCTCTTCTATGGAATAATTTTCCCAGAACGCTTTTGTAGAATGTACCAATGAACTGCCCATATAGAGCAGGAACAATGCCGCTATGACAATCATCAGGAAACTGACGAGGGCATTGTGTTTTTCTTGCTTAAGCTCAACAGAAACCATAAGAACCTCCTTTTTTGTCAGTACAAAGATAAATGCAGGATGTTTCATTTTTCCTACGCCACTATTACAAATACCTATATTTGTGCCATAAATATACAAAAAAAGGAGCAATTTTGTGCTCCTTTTTAAATGTATTTCAGTTTTTATTATTTCAGTTCGCTAACCAGCTCTTGGGGAGTGACCATTTTCTGCTCTCCGGTCTCCATGTTTTTCAATGTCACCTTACCTTCATTCATTTCATTCTCACCCACCAGGGCCACAAACGGGATGGCTTTGGAGTTCGCATACCCCATCTGTTTCTTCATCTTGCTTGCATCGGGGAAAATCTCGGCACGGATGCCTGCCGCACGCACTTCAGTCAATACATTCATTGAGAATGCGGCCTCTTTCTCACCAAAGTTGATAAACAGTAACTGAGTACCGTTCACCGCTTCTTTCGGATAAAGGTCAAGCTGGTTCAGCACATCAAAGATACGGTCTGCACCGAACGAGATACCGACACCACTGACACCGGACATACCGAATACACCCGTCAAGTTGTCATAGCGTCCTCCACCAGTAATACTGCCGATTTGCACATCCAGCGCCTTTACTTCGAAGATGGCACCGGTATAGTAATTCAAGCCACGGGCCAATGTCAAATCCAGCTCGATTTCGTTCTTCAAGCCAAGGTTCTTTAAGGTGGAAAGGATAAATTCACTTTCCTCCACGCCCTTCAGTCCGGTCTCGCTGACAGCAAGAACTTCCTTCAGAGTCGCAAGTTTCTCTTCATTACTTCCGCTCAACAAAATGATAGGTTGCAGTTTGGCGATAGCCTCGTCACTGATGCCTTTCTCTTTCAACTCGGCATTGACATTGTCCAGACCTATCTTATCCAACTTATCAATGGCCACAGTAATATCAACAATCTTGTCAGACTCACCGATGATTTCGGCAATGCCACTCAATACCTTACGGTTGTTAATCTTGATACAAACACGGATGCCGAAGCGGGTAAATACCGTATCGACAATTTGCATCAGCTCCACCTCATTCAGCAAGGAATCACTGCCTACCACATCGGCATCGCACTGATAGAACTCACGATAGCGTCCTTTTTGCGGACGGTCGGCGCGCCACACGGGCTGTATCTGATAACGTTTGAAAGGAAAAGTTATTTCATCGCGGTGCATCACCACGTAGCGGGCAAAAGGTACTGTGAGGTCATAGCGCAAACCTTTCTCGCAAAACTTGCAGGCAAGTCTCGGAGCATTACGGCTCAACAGTTCTTCATCTGTCAGTCCGGAAAAGTAATCACCGGAGTTCTGTATCTTGAACAAAAGCTTGTCGCCTTCCTCACCATACTTCCCCATCAAGGTAGAAAGCATTTCCATCGAGGGCGTTTCTATCTGCTGAAAACCATAGAGATGATACACCTCACGAATCGTATTGAATATATAGTTACGCTTCGCCATTTCTACGGGCGAGAAGTCACGGGTTCCTTTCGGAATACTTGGTTTTGCTGCCATAATCAGTTCAATTATTTTAAAAATCGGACGACAAAGTTACAGTATTTTATTGATTAAGAAAAGAGAATGTTTACCTTTGTATCATTACCGTCGCATAAAAACGACCAAAACAAACTTCAAACTTACACATTTATGAAAGAGAGACTGATTTTATTCTGCATGTTGTTGCTATGCGGCATCGGTGTTAGCCGGGCACAATCCGGCAACGCCAAAGACTTCGACCAAAAAGAAGAAGCCATCGTACAAAAGCTGCAACAAGCCGTCAATGAGAAAAACTATAAAGAAGCCGAAAAGAACGGTAAGGCTTTGATAACTCTGTTCAAAGAACAAGACGAGAACACTCAGAAAAAGTACAGCTGGCTCATACAGTCCTATTACTACAATTTAGCCTGCTTCCAATCCTTGTTAAAGAAAAAAGGTGAAGCCATCAAAAATTTAGAACTGGCCTACGACAATGGATTTCAAGATTACAACCACATGATGAATGATACCGACTTAGACAACCTGCGCAGCGATAAACGGTTCAAGGCAGTGCTTGCCAAAGTGAAGAAAGTGGGTGACTACCTCGACATACTTCAAAAAACACCGGGATACACCCACAATGAGCGCCCTGATACACTCCCCCGCTTCGAACACATCAATCCCAACAACAAGTATTTAGTAGAGGTACGCCAATACTTCAAGTTAGACAGTGTGGCAGGCGCAGGCGACGAATTATCGAAAATAAAGAACATACTTACTTATATACACAATACCATAAAACATGACGGAAACCATGAAAGTCCGGCAGGCAGCAACATCATAAAATGGGCAGAAGCTTGCAAAGGCGGTGCGCGAGGTCTGCATTGCGGAGGTCTTGCCCATGTACTGAAGGATTGTTATCTGTCCATGGGATTTAAGGCACGCCACATCAGCGGATTACCCAAAAAATACATTGGTGAATGCCATTCCATTAACGTAGTTTATTCCAATACCTTGGATAAATGGATATGGGTAGACCCCACCAACAATGCCTGGGTGATGGATGAAAACGGCATCATGCTAAGCGTGCAAGAAGTGCGCGAACGTCTGCGAGACGGTCGTCCGGTAATCCTAAATGAAGAAGCCAACTGGAATAACCAGCAGAAGATTACCAAAGAATATTATTTAGACAGCTATATGGCCAAGAATCTCTATAGCATAAAAGCAGACGATGTACTGCTTTGCCCCTCAGACCCTAATGCAGAAAACTTCTTCCAAGCCAAGTACGTGGTCAATGACGATGCCTGGTTCTGGCAGTCGCCCTATCAAGAATAAAAAAACAGATGATGCATCCGGCAGAGACACATCATCTATTTAATGTAAACAGACCATCTGTTTCGGGTGAACAGATGGTCTGTTTTTTATGTCTGCATCATGTGTTTAATCTCTGCGTCCCATGAATATCATGATATAATAAATCAGGGTAGCAAGCGAACCGAGAGCAGCCACTACATACGTATAGGCAGCCGAGCGGAGTGCATCTTCCGCTTGCGCATGATTATATGAATTCGTAATGCCGGAATTGCTAAGCCATACCAGCGCACGCTTACTTGCATTGATTTCCACCGGCAAGGTGATGAAGCTGAATAAAGTTGTCAATGCAAACAGTATAATGCCCGCCAGCAACAGTTGCGGAAAGGAGTTCAGCATCAAGATACCTGCCAGCAGCAACCACGTCATCCACTGTGAGGCAAAAGAGACTACCGGCACCAGTTTGCTGCGCATTGTCAACGGAGCGTATGCGCGTGCATGCTGCACGGCGTGACCACATTCGTGGGCTGCAACGGCAGCAGCCATGATGCTGTTACTGCTATAAACACTCTCACTCAGGTTTACTGTCTTATTGGCAGGATTATAATGGTCGGTCAGATGTCCGGGAGTATGCGTCACGGTCACATCGTAGATGCCATTGTCGTGCAGCATCTTCAAAGCAACGTCCGCTCCCGTCATTCCGTTGCCGGTAGGGATTTTAGAGTACTTCTTGAACTTGTTCTGAAGATTCATCTGTACCAGCCAACTGACGACGGCAATACCGATAAAAATAATCCATTGCATTCCTATCATTCCTGTTCCCATAATTTTCTTTCTTTAAATTGTGAATAAATCAGTCGTTTCTTATTGTATAACAAATAGTCTGCCAAAAATAAAAGGAAACGGTGAGCAATGCCAGCGTTTCCTTTATCTTTTAGGAAGAATTAAAGATTTCTGATTTATAATTTATTTTTCAATCTCCACCTCTATCACTTTATCAATATCCGTCGGAACCTCCGGCAAGTAGAGCATCACCCCTCCTTCACACTTACGGAACTTCACTGGAAGACGGTCGGCATACCCCACTGCCTTCCTCACTTTCTTGCCTTCCAACGGCAGGAAGAGAGCCTTATCCTGCAATTCGAGAATATGCACGTATAATTTATTTTCTCTTTGTGTAGTGACTCCCCAAGGATGCGGAGCAATGCAGCCGCCACGGGTTCCGTAGATGGTTTCACCGTATACCTTCATCCATTCCCCTACTTCTGCCAGACGCTCCAATGCAACAGCAGGCAGCTCACCGTCCGGCTGAGGACCGATATTCATCAGCAGATTGGCATCTTTACCCGCAGCCTTCACCAGGTAATGTATCAGCGTTTTGGTAGATTTATAATCCTGGTCCGTAATCTTATATCCCCACATTCCATTCATCGTCTCACAGGTTTCAAGGGGCAAGGCGCTGATATCCTGCCCGGAAAGGCCGGCACGGTTCTCTCCCGGCAGGTCGCGCTCGAATATCTGGATGTCCTCGCCGGCAAACGGTGCTTGATGATGGTTGTTCCCAACCAAGCAAGCCGGTTGCAGGCGGTGTATCATGGCATATTGCCCGGGCAGTTGCCAGTCAAAATCCGGATTCTGGTCCTGGTCCCACCAGCCATCAAACCAAATGGCACCTATTTTTCCATAATTGGTGAGCAACTCGGTCAGCTGGTTGTTCATGAATTTATAGTAGCTGTTCCAGTCGCCCTTCGGATTCGGTCGTCCCGTTCCACGTCCGGTGCGTCCCCACGGAGCATCTTCGCGATACCAGTCGATGTGCGAATAGTAGAGATGCAGACGAATACCTTGCTTGTGGCACTCGTCTGCCAATTCTTTCAGAATATCCCGCTTAAAAGGGGTAGCATCCACAATATTGTAATCGGAAAAGCGTGTGTGGAACATAGAAAAGCCATCGTGATGCCGGGATGTAAAGCAGATATACTTTGCCCCGGACGCCTTAATGGCTGACACCCATCTGGCAGCATCGAATTTGGCAGGATAGAAACCTCCCGCCAGTTTGGCATACTCCTTATAATTAAGGTTCTTGTTCGTCATGGTCCATTCTCCGGTAGCCAGCATACTGTATATCCCCCAATGCAGGAAGATACCGAAGCGATTGTCCCGAAACTCCTGACGGGATTTCAGGTTCTCCTCCGTCGGCTGGTAAGTCTGCGACTGTGCGGAGCACACAAGAAGAAACAACAGTAAAAAAGACAAAAGACGTGTTTTCATGGCAATAAATAAAAAAGGCACGGATTATCCGGACACCCACGGTTCTTCAGATGAAGCCGCGAAATCCGTGTAATCCGTGTCTAAGGTTATCTGTTTGTTTTATTATTCCTCTGTATACCGTTCGATGGTCTGCTCACGGTCCGGTCCCAGAGAAACAATCTTGATGGGCACACCAAGCTGTTCTTCCAGGAATGACAAATATGCATTGAATTCTTCCGGGAACTCATCTTCACTCTGCATCTTGGTCATATCCGTCTGCCAACCGGGTAGCTCTACATAAACCGGTTCAACAGTCTCATTGATATCGAACGGGAAGTAATCAATCTCTTCCTCATCCATCTTGTAAGCTACACAAGCCTTAATGGTTTCAAAAGAATCGAGCACATCGCTCTTCATCATAATCAGTTTGGTAACCCCGTCTACCATAATGGCATATTTCAATGCCACCAGGTCAATCCAGCCACAACGGCGCTTACGTCCTGTCACAGAACCGAACTCATGACCCAGCGTGCAAATCTGGTCACCGGTCTTGTCGAATAATTCCGTCGGGAACGGACCGGCACCTACACGCGTACAATAGGCCTTGAAAATACCATATACCTCACCAATCTTGTTGGGAGCAATACCCAGACCGGTACAAGCACCTGCACAGACCGTATTAGAAGAAGTGACAAACGGATAAGAACCGAAATCAATGTCCAGCATTGTCCCCTGCGCACCTTCGCACAATACAGACTTGCCGGCAGCCAGCAGATTGTTCATCTCGTGTTCGCTATCCACCAACTGGAATTGTTTCAAGTATTCGATACCTTCGAACCATGCCTTCTCCATTTCGGTAATGTCATACTCATAGTTCAAGCCTTTCAAGATTTGCTCATGACGGGCCTTGGCCGCTGCATACTTCTTGTCAAAGTCATGCAGAATGTCGCCTACACGCACACCGTTACGGCTGATTTTATCCGTGTAAGTCGGTCCGATGCCTTTTCCGGTCGTTCCTACCTTTGCATCGCCTTTGGCTGCTTCGTATGCAGCATCCAGTATGCGGTGAGTCGGCAGAATGAGGTGTGCTTTCTTGGAAATGTGCAAGCGTTCCTTCAAGTTATGGCCGGACGCTTCCAATGATTCGGCTTCCGCTTTGAAGAGAGCCGGGTCAAGCACCACTCCGTTACCGATGATATTCACCTTGTCTCCCTGGAATATTCCAGACGGAATGGAACGGAGCACATACTTCTGCCCTTCAAACTCGAGTGTATGTCCGGCATTCGGTCCGCCCTGGAAACGAGCTACGACATCGTATCTCGGAGTTAACACATCAACGACTTTGCCTTTGCCTTCGTCGCCCCATTGTAATCCTAATAATACGTCTACTTTCATTTTTCTTTTTTATGGTTATTATTCTTTTTCTTCCGTTTATTGGCCCGGTCACACTTGCTGCACAACCCATACATATATAAGGAATAGTGCGTAAGATTAAAACGGCTCAGTTTGGTATTCTCAATGGCATGCTGCAACTCCTCGTTCTGAAACTCTGTCACCTTTCCGCACTGGGTGCATATCTGGTGATGGTGCGTATCGCGATTATAAGATTTTTCGTATTGGGAAGAGTTGCCGAACTGATGCTTGATGACCAGACGAGCATTTATAAGCAAAATGATGGTATTGTAAAGCGTTGCACGGCTGACGCGGAAGTTCTCCTGGTCGGCCATCAGTGAATAGAGCGTGTCGATATCAAAATGACCGTCTATGGAGTAAATGGTGTCAAGTATAGCATAACGTTCGGGAGTCTTCCGATGCCCGTTCGCATTCAGATATTCAGTGAATATCTGCCTAACTGTATCTTTCACATTCTGACTTTCCATTTGACGGCGCAGTTTTACAGCCAACAAAGTTAATCCTTTTTTGTGGAAAGCAAACGAGAAAGAGATAAAAATTGCGATAAGGGAAATATTCCCTTACCGCATCAGTCTCTATAACCATAGAACTAATCTAACAAACCTCCTCTTTTACAAGATTGTATAGTAATTGTTCTACATCAGAAGAAGAATTGTCCATACCCTCCACCCTGCGGCAAACTTGAAAAGAATTTTCCTCATTTTGCTGCATAAAGCGGCGGATGGCAGTCATGGCTGCATTGCGTACATGGTAGGAGCCCGACAAAAAAGCCGTTATTGCCTGGTCGAGGAACTCATTTTCAACCCGTTCGTTCATATCCCCTTTCTTCATCAATAGACGGGCTATGGTGAGGAAGCCGCAAACCTGCGTGTATTCGTCCTCGCTTGCAATCCAATGGAAGGACTTGGCAGGCGCATAAGGAAGATGTTGGAATAAATTCATGCTGGTAAGTTCTGCAATCTCGATATTACGGATATCTTCCACCCAGATATCGGCTATCTCGGGCAGGAAACTCTCTACCGGCTGTAAAAGTCCCGCCAATATTTTACACTCTCTGATATCTTCTTTCCACAAAGCCTGAGCCAGAGAGTGGTCCTTCTCGTAACCGGCAGCAATACCCTTGATACGGGGCAGCTCCACGCCAAAGTTCAGCTTATATACCAGCCCTTTCTCACGCATACTTTGGGACACAGCCCCGTTCATTGAGAGACGGAGCTGTGTCTTTATATCTTTCAGCTGCTGATGCAGCTGCTCTTTAGTATCTATCATAGTTCATCATTTATTGACAGAAGGCAATGTAGAATAATCTTTGCTATAACGCAACATCTGTTCCGCATAACCTTCATCATAAGTCACTGTCACATCTGTTATAGTACCGTCGGCATCCGTCACCGCTTCATACTTGGGATTGACGAACCCCTTATACGGCGCAAGATTCAGCTTCTTGTAGCGTTCCAGCACTTCGGCATGCAAAGCGGGATCGACTTTCACGGCATAGGCTTCCACCAAATCATGGGCGCCGGCATAGTCACCGGTGGACTTGATACGCTGTATCTCGGCAAGCAACCGGCCAAACAAGTCACGCACTTTCTCATAATCGTTTATCACGACGTACGTCTTCCCATCCTTCTTTACCAATTCCACAACCTTTTCTGCCGCACCTTTCTCGTACACCCAGCGGGCTATGAGCTGACGGTTGCGCATATGGGCTTCTTCTACATTGTTACCCGGTTCGATACGTACAAGCTGTGTCATCAAACCATTCATCAGATAGGTGTAGTATTGGGCCTTATAAGCATCCGCACTTGGAGTAAGCCCCAGTTCCACCAGCTTCGGGTCGGCCACGTAGTAGAGTCCGAACAAGTCGGCGCGCGCCTCTTCGATAGTAGAACCATATGCCTTCAACGCATCGGGGTCCACACCCGGGAGCAATTTACCGGAACCATGTCCCAAACATTCATGCAAGTCAGTATGCAGTTCATCTGTCACATCTGCATACTTATCAATCAGTTGAAGCTCTGCATCACTGTACACAAACTCCTCATTGAACCCGTTGCCGTGAGCTGCCTTGTTATAAGCATCTGTAATGTTACCGATTGTAACGGATTTCGAACCATGATGGCTACGTATCCAGTTGGCATTGGGCAGGTTGATGCCGATAGCTGTTGCAGGATACAAGTCACCGGCCAGAATAGCCGCCGTGATTACCTTAGCAGACACCCCTTTCACTTTCTCCTTCTTGAATTGTCCGTCTACCGGCGAATGGTCCTCAAACCACTGTGCATTGCCGCTTATCAACTCTGTACGCTGGGTAGCTTCCAAATCTTTAAAATTCACCAGAGATTCCCAGCTTGCCTTCATGCCGAGCGGGTCACCATAACTTTCGGTAAAACCGTTCACAAAGTCAATGCGTGAGTTCAAATCCTTCACCCACAAAATGGCATATTCATCGAATGTCTTCAAATCGCCGGTTTCATAGAATTCCATCAGTTTGGCTATCACCGCCTTCTGCTCGGGAGTCTCGGCAACTCCTTCTGCCTTCTTCAGCCAGTAGACAATCTTTTCAAGTGCCTGTCCATACAAGCCCCCCACTTTCCATACTTTCTCCTGAATCTTGCCATCCTCTTTCACCAAACGGCTATTCAAACCATAGGAAACGGGAGTTTCATCCTGCGGATTCTTCAAGGCATTATAGAAATCTTCGGCCTCCTGCTGCGTCACGCCATCGTAATAATTGCATGCGGAAGTCAAAACCAAATCTTCACCGGCAGCTTGGTTCACCCGTTTGGGCATCACCGTGGGGTCGAAAATAACGGGGAACACTTCCTCGCACAGTTGTTCCACAGTCTGTCCTTCGGCAAGCGGCAATGTAGCTGCATCCACACTCTGTACAGCCTGCCTGAAGAATTCGGGAGTAAATCCCGGAACGAACTTTTCGCTACCATAGTGATGATGAATGCCGTTAGAGAACCATACCCGCTTGAGGTACACTTCCATAGCCTTGAAATCAGGAGTATTCTTATCTCCCTTATAGCCGGTATAGACAGCTTCCAGCATCCGGCGAATCGTCAGGTTATACTTGCCATTCTGGTCGAAAAGAATGTCTCTGCCCTGCAAAGCCGCTTCCGTCAAATAATAAACCAATTCTTTTTGTTTGAGGGACAAATCCTCAAAACCTGGTACGCGGTAACGTAAAATCTGTAAATCTGCAAATTGTTCCACTGTATAGTCAATTTTTTCTGCCTCAGCAGTTGTTTTCGGATTTCCGCCACAAGCCGTCAATAGAGAAAGGGCAGTCACCATAGAAATTAGTTGTTTCTTCATGTGTCGGGAGTATATAGATTGGTATTAAAAAAGAAGAAAAGGAAGTATCCCGAAACAACTGTTCCGGAATATTTCCTTTTTATTCATTCAGTCATACAGAATTATTTCTTCTTAGCTTCTTTTTCTGCGTGTCTTTTACGATATCCATTAGGAGTCTCACCTACATTTTTATAGAAAGCAGCATAAAAAGACTGACGGTTTGCAAAGCCGACCATCGTACTGATCTCCTCTACATTCTTGTCAGCATATCTTTTGTCTGTCAACAAATGCTGCGCTTCTTTTACTCTATATTCATTCAGCAGGCAAGAATAGTTCATGCCGAAGCGTGAATTCACCACTGCAGACAAATAGCGAGTATTGGTCTGCAATTCTTTCGCCAAATCCTTAGCGGAATAATCAGCATCTCTGTACTTCTTTTGTACAACAACGATATTCAATATCTTGTCATACAACTCATCTGCCAATTCCGGCCTTATCAAAGAACGGTAGGCAGCATCCTTTTCTTTCTTTTCGCGCAGGTTGTAAGGACGTTTCTTCGTTCCTTTTTCCTGGGCATTGTTTTCTAAATCACTCATTGAATTAACTGGTTAGGGTTGTTTAAAATCGGAAAAGCCAAAGGGTTAGCCCCTTAGACTTTACAAAAGTCAGACATTTTTTTTTAATACACAACTTTTCCCGTATATATTTTTGATAAATAAACAACGAAAAAGGTTGAAAAGTAGGTCAATTCAGCCATTAATAAGAAACTTTAACCTTTTGCAGAAACTCATATGATACAAAATCTTGATGACTTTCCATTTGTAGTATATGCAATAATTAGTGTACCTTTGCCGGAAGAAATCCATACTGCCAGATTATGCTACAAACGCTCAAGACATATTTCGGTTACGACAGTTTCCGCCCCTTACAAGAAGACATCATACGCCATCTGATGGACCGTAAAGACGCATTGGTACTGATGCCTACGGGAGGTGGAAAATCCATCTGCTACCAACTTCCCGCCCTATTGAGTGAAGGCACGGCGGTAGTGGTTTCTCCGCTCATTTCCTTGATGAAGGACCAAGTGGAAACGCTCTGTGCAAACGGTATCGCGGCCGGTGCACTGAACAGCAATAATGATGAAACAGAGAATGCTTCCCTACGACGTGCATGCATGGAAGGCAAGCTGAAACTGCTATATATTTCTCCTGAAAAATTATTGGCGGAAGCCAACTATCTGTTAAGGGATATGCATATTTCCCTTTTCGCCATTGATGAAGCTCACTGCATCTCACAATGGGGACACGATTTCCGTCCGGAATATACACAGATGGACATCCTTCACCAACTGTTTCCCCAGGTTCCCATCATTGCACTTACTGCCACAGCCGATAAAATAACCCGTGAAGATATTATTAAACAGCTACACCTCAACCAACCGAGAATTTTCATTTCATCTTTCGACCGTCCCAACCTGAGTCTCACCGTAAAAAGAGGTTACCAGCAGAAGGAAAAAAGCAAAGCCATCCTCGACTTCATCGCCCGCCATCCGGGAGAGAGCGGCATCATTTATTGCATGAGCCGCAGCAAGACTGAAACAGTGGCACAAATGCTTCAAAAACAAGGGATAAAGTCAGCAGTCTATCATGCCGGACTGTCGTCGGCACGAAGAGATGAAGCACAAGACGACTTCATCAATGATCGCGTGCAAGTGGTATGCGCCACCATTGCCTTTGGAATGGGAATTGACAAAAGCAATGTGCGCTGGGTAATTCATTACAATTTGCCCAAAAGCATTGAAAGTTTCTATCAAGAAATAGGACGTGCCGGACGAGACGGAATGCCCAGTGACACCCTTTTGTTCTATTCACTGGCCGACCTCATTCTGCTCACTAAATTCGCAACGGACAGCGGACAACAAAGCATCAACCTGGAAAAACTGCAACGCATGCAGCAATATGCGGAAGCAGATATCTGCCGCCGCCGCATTCTGTTAAGCTATTTCGGTGAAAATACGACCTGCGACTGTGGAAACTGTGATGTATGCAAAAATCCCCCCGAACGTTTCGATGGTACAATAATCGTACAAAAGGCACTTAGTGCAATCGCGCGTTCCGAGCAACAGATAGGAACCGGTATTTTAGTGGACATCCTCCGAGGAAACATGAGTTCTGAAGTTACAGAAAGAGGATACCATCGACTCAAGACCTTTGGAGCCGGGCGCGAAGTCCCCCCCAGAGATTGGCATGACTACCTGCTGCAAATGTTACAGCTCGGTTATTTCGAAATAGCCTACAATGAAAACAACCACCTGAAAATCACTCAAAGCGGAACAGATGTCTTGTTTGGCAGAGCACGCGCCCTGCTTGTCACCATCCGCCGCGAGGAAGCTGTACAAGCTACAAGAGGCCGTAAACGCAAGGCTACAGTTCCAACCAAAGAATTGCCATTGGGATTGCCCAATACAGAAAGTGGGGAACTTTTCGAGGCTCTCCGCACTCTCCGCAAACGCCTTGCCGACCAGGAAGCACTTCCTGCCTATATCGTACTGTCCGACAAAGTGCTCCACCTACTCAGCGCCTCCCGCCCCACTACCATAGAAGAATTTGGTAATATCAGCGGTATCGGTGAATATAAAAAGAAGAAATACGGAAAAGAGTTTGTGGAACTGATACGGAAATACAGTTGAATATTATTTACACTGTAACAGTAAATCCCTGAGGTCACCTTGCGGCACGCCAAGTGAAATGGCCTTTTCGAAGTCACGTTTTGCCAACTCCTTTTTCTTTTGAGAAAGGTAAATTTGCCCCCGTATCAAGTAGGCTTCTGTCTGCGAAGCATCCAGCTTGATGGCTTCTTCCAAGTCCATCATGGCCAGGTCCACATGTTTCATATCCTGCTCTACACCCGCACGTGCTACGTAAAGTACGGCATATTGCTGGGTAGTCAGCCGGGTAGCTTCTCCTCCTTTTTCTGCAATCATGGCATTCAATATCGAAAGCGCCGCTTCATATTTGCCCTCCTTCTGCTCCAGTGTAGCCAACCCCAGACGGCCATTGTAACTCTGGGGGGCAAGTTTCAGCAGACGTTCATAATCAGACTTTGCAAAATTATAGTTGCGCTGCCGCATATAGATATAGGCACGCATCAGCAAGGCTTCCTGATTATCGCTTTCTATATCCAGCACCAAAGAATAGTCTATCCGGGCCAAATCATCCTTCCCCAACTCAAGGTAAAGAGCGGCACGATTCATCAGGGCAGGTATGGCACGCGGAGCAATGTTCAATGCCAGAGTATACGAGTCAAGGGCCTGCTCATACCGGTGCTGCCGACGTTGTATCGTACCCAAGTTGGAGAACAGCAAAGCGTTATGAGGATTGGCGGGCTCCATTTTCAAAGCTTGTTCAATGTATTTTTCGGCCAATGACAAGCTGTCTTGCTCCGTGGCTGCAACCGCACGTTCGCTCAGTTCCTGATAGGTTTGTGAAAAGGCAGGGAACATCGTGGCTCCACACAAGAAGAAAGAAAAAATAAGTTTCTTCATATAATAGTTCAGTATTTATTCCAAAGGATAGGTATCGAAAGCGAACAGTTCTGTTGACAAATAGCGTTCCCCCGTATCGGGCAGTAGGGCAACAATCATTTTATCCGCAAATTCAGGGCGTTCGGCCAGCAACCGTGCCGCATATACCGCCGCACCGGATGAGATGCCAGCCAGCAAGCCTTCCGTAGAAGCCAGCTCTCGTCCTCCACGAATGGCCTCGTCATCGGGCACCGGAATAATCTCGTCTACTACAGAAGCATCATAAATGGAAGGAATAAAATTGGCCCCAATCCCCTGGATGCGGTGCGGTGCATCTTCCCCTCCTTCCAGAACCGGAGAGGAGGCCGGTTCTACAGCCACAACATAGACATCCGGATTATGTTTCTTCAAGGCACGCGCCACTCCACAGACCGTACCGCCCGTGCCCACACCGGCAACAAAAACAGTCACTTTACCATCCGTGTCCGTCCAGATTTCTTCCCCCGTAGTATGTTCATGAGCCTTGGCATTGGAGGGATTCTCAAACTGCTGCAGAATAACCGCACCAGGTATCGCATCCCGCAATTCTTTCGCTTTGGCAATGGAGCCGGCCATACCTGCCAGTCCGTCGGTCAGTACAATCTCCGCACCCAAGGCTTTCAACAGATTACGGCGTTCCACACTCATGGTCTCCGGCATGGTCAATATCAAATGATATCCCTTGATGGTTGCCACCATCGCCAGTCCCACGCCGGTATTGCCACTGGTAGGTTCAATAATCGTGGCTCCGGGTTTCAAAGCCCCACGTGCCTCGGCATCCTCAATCATGGCAAATGCCACACGGTCCTTCACGCTTCCCACCGGATTAAAAGATTCCAGCTTAGCCACAATATTTCTTTTCAATCCGTATTTACGGCTGTATTCAGCCAATTCCATCAAAGGAGTATGCCCAATCAACTCCGTCAGGTTCTTTGCAATTTTCGCCATAATCTCACTGTCTAATACATTCTTCCCGTACACACTTATGTAACATGGATATGCTGACAAAGATATGGAAATTCCAAGAAATAAACCGTGCGGGAAAGGAAAGATTATACTGCCATCTATCAAAGCTTAACACGAATAAAGAGGATGAAAGGATATGAAACGATTGAAGAAGGCAGGATGAGGAGGAAGAACCATATCTGACAATCAGCGACTTCCCACTGCAAAGATGGTGCATGCTTTTTGCAGTAGTACTGCAAACGAGCTGCAGCGTTACTGCAAATAGGTTTGCAGTGGTACTGCAACTGCTTTGCAGTGCAACTGTAACAGCTTTGCAGTGACACTGCAAAAGGTTTGCAGAACTTTGCAGTGAGAAGTTACTGATGAACAGAACGGTAATGAGACACTGTTATCAAGACTTCTTAAGATAGTCTACAATCCACGCGCCCACTTCCTTGGTACCGTATTTGTCGCCACCTTCTACTTGAATCTCCGGTGTACGTACATTCGCATCGAGTGAAGCATCAACTGCCTTACGAATCACCCCCCCCTCCTCTTTCAGGTCGAAGTATTCGAAAAGCATGGCTACAGACAAAATTTGCGCCAGCGGATTGGCTATATTCAAGCCTTTCGCCTGCGGCCAGGAACCATGGATAGGTTCGAATACCGGCGTGCTCTCTCCCGTAGAAGCAGAAGGCAGCAATCCCATAGAGCCACTGATGCAGGAACCCTCGTCCGTCAAAATATCACCAAACGTATTTTCCGTAACCATTACGTCAAAGAATTTCGGCTCTTGAATCATCTTCATGGCGGCGTTGTCCACAAACATATAGTCGGTTGTCACCTCGGGGTACTGCGGTGCCATCTCCTGGGCAATCTGTCTCCAAAGACGGGAAGAGGCAAGCACATTGGCTTTATCCACCACCGTAAGATGTTTGCTGCGTTTCATGGCATATTCAAATCCGACTTTCAGGATACGCTCAATCTCAGGACGGGTATACATGTTCGTATCATACGCCTTGTCATTGTCCTGGTATTTCTCACCGAAGTACATGCCACCGGTCAGTTCGCGGATACAAAGGAAATCGGCACCATCCACCAGTTCCGCACGAAGGGGAGACTTATGGAGCAGACATTTGAAGGTCTGCACGGGACGGATGTTGGCAAACAGTCCCAGTTTCTTGCGCATAGCCAGCAAGCCCTGCTCGGGACGCACTTTGGCAGTAGGGTCATTGTCGAATTTCGGGTCACCTACGGCAGAGAACAATACAGCATCCGCATTTTTACAAGCCTCATAAGTGGCTTCAGGAAACGGGTCACCCACCTTGTCTATCGCGTCTGCACCGCAGATGGCATATTCATAGTTCACTTTATGTCCGAACTTCTCACACACGGCAGTCATCACATCCACGCCTACGGTAGAGATTTCGGGGCCGATACCGTCACCGGCCAACACTGCAATTTTAAAATCCATTGTTTTCTTTATTATTTAAAAGTTCATCTATCTTCTTTTTGTTTGCAAGATTCTTGCGGCGATACCGGTCACCCCACACAAAACCAGCTGTCAATATAAGGGTATTGATGGCTGACATAAGATACTCGTCCGCATCCAACTCGCCGCTCCACCAACGCAGAAAGAGGTTGAAAGCAAAAAGCAAGCCTGCATACAACGCATAGCATACATAAGGACGCCTCTCAAAAAACGATTTCTTTTTCTCCATGAGATCCATTTTTTATGATTCGTATTCGTCTTCTATGATATTCAGCATCTTCACCGTCGCCTTGATGGCTGCTTCCGTCTGGTCTGCGTCCAATCCGCGTGTACGGAATATCGTATCTTCAAAACTCCAGGTAATAACCGTCTGCACAAAGGCATCGGTACGCCCACCGGGAGGAATAGTCACGGCATAGTTCGTCAGCATCGGGAACTTACGACCCAGTGTCACTTTATATATCTTGCGCAAGGCGCGCACAAAAGCATCATACTGGCCATCTCCACTGGAACTTTCCTCATATTCCTTTCCGTTAATTTCTATCTTCAACGTAGCCATCGGCTTCAATCCATACGCCAGATTCACAATATAGCTCTTAAGGCTGACGCGTTCTTCTGCCATTCCGTGCTTCAGTACGTCCGAAACGATATAGGGCAGGTCTTCTTGCGTCACCAGCTCTTTCTTGTCGCCCAACTCAATGATGCGTTCGGTCACTTTGCGCATGGCATCTTCATCCAGTTGTAACCCCAAGTCCTCCAGATTCTTCCGGATATTGGCTTTACCGCTGTTCTTGCCCAGGGCATACTCTCGCTTGCGACCAAAGCGTTCGGGCAGGAGGTCGTTGCAGTAGAGGTTACTTTTATTGTCACCGTCGGCATGGACGCCTGCCACTTGGGTAAATACATTCTCGCCAACAATCGGTTTATTGGCGGGAATGACGATGCCCGAGTAGGACTCCACCACACGGCTTACGTCGTTCAGGCGGCTTTCGTCAATGTTGGTAATGGCATTGAAGTGGTCTTTCAGGATAGCCTGCACACTGGCAAGCGGAGCATTGCCGGCGCGTTCGCCCAGGCCGTTAATGGTAGTATGCAGTCCCTTGCAACCGCTAAGTACGGCGGCAAGCACATTGCTCACGGCAAGGTCATAGTCATTGTGGGCATGGAAGTCAAAATGGGCATGCGGATAGCGTTTCACCATCTTGCGCATGAACTCGATGACCTGCAGCGGGTTCAATACGCCCAACGTGTCAGGCAACATATAGCGGCGGATATTGGTCTGCTCCAAGGCGTCCATCAGACGGAACACATATTCCGGAGAATCTTTCATGCCGTTGCTCCAGTCTTCCAGATAGACATTCACTACCATATCCTGCTCGTTGGCGTAATCCACTACGGACAGAATATCCTCGATATGCTCTTCGGGAGTCTTCTTCAACTGGTAGGTGCAATGCTTCAGCGAGCCTTTGCACAGCAGATTGATGACACGGCAACCGGTCGCATGTATCCAGTCCACCGACGTGTGGCCATCTACAAAGCCAAGCACTTCTACTCTTGGCAACAGATTACGGCGTGCCGCCCAGTCACAAATCATTTTTACGGCATCAAACTCTCCTTCGGATACCCGCGCAGAAGCCACCTCCACCCGGTCTACCTTCAATTCCTCCAGTAACAAACGGGCAATCATCAGCTTCTCATGGGGCACAAAGGAGACTCCGCTGGTCTGTTCACCGTCGCGGAGCGTAGTGTCCATGATTTCTATCTTCGGATGATTATGCTTCATTTTTATTCTCCCAAGCTTCTATCTTATCTTTATTCTCAACCAGAAAATCGATGTCATCCAAGCCATTCATCAGGCAATGTTTCTTGTAGGCATTGATTTCAAAATGTTCGATCTTGCCCGTAGCTTTGTTGGTGATGGTCTGTTCGGGCAGATTCACTTCCACTTCCATCTTCGGATTGGCAGAGATAGAGTCGAACAACTCTTTCAGGAACGGCTCACTTACCACCACCGGAAGCACAAAGTTGTTCAGTTCATTGTTCTTGTGTATATCGGCAAAGAAACTCGATACCACCACGCGGAAACCGTAACCGGCAATGGCCCATGCAGCATGCTCACGGCTGGAACCGGAACCGAAGTTCTTTCCCGCCACCAGAATCTGTCCACCGTAAGTGGGATTGTTCAAAACAAAGTCCTTGTTCAGAGAACCGTCCGGATGATAGCGCCAATCGCGGAATAAATTATCTCCGAAGAACTTTTCCTCACGGGTAGTAGCTTTCAGAAAACGTGCAGGGATTATCTGGTCTGTATCCACATTCTCTAATGGAAGAGGCACACAAGTACTGGTTATTATATCAAATTTTGTCTTCATCTTTGTATTTACGATTTACAATTTACGATTGAAAATACTCTTGATTTACCTTTGTTGAACGATGTTTGATTTACGAAGTAATTTTAATCGTAAATCGTCCAATCGTACATCAAATCAGCGTTCTCGGGTCAGTAATTACTCCAGTCACTGCCGCTGCTGCAGCTACAAGCGGGCTGGCAAGCAGTGTTCGGGAACCCGGTCCTTGGCGTCCTTCAAAATTACGGTTACTGGTAGACACTGCATACTTTCCGGCAGGCACCTTATCGTCGTTCATTGCCAGGCAAGCAGAACAACCCGGTTGGCGAATGGCAAAACCGGCCTCTTCCAAAATCTTGTCCAGTCCCTCTTCGCGAATCTGTGCATCTACCATCCAGGAGCCCGGAACCAGCCATGCCACTACATTCTCGGCTTTCCGACGGCCTTTCACAATGGAGGCAAATGCACGGAAATCCTCAATGCGTCCATTGGTGCAGGCACCCAAAAACACATAGTCAACCTTCTTACCCAGCAAAGGTTCTCCCGGTTGGAAACCCATATAGCTCATAGACTTCATGAAAGAGGTCCGGGCAGCTTCTCCCATGCCTTCGGTAGTAGGAATATGTTGTGTGATACCCATACCCATGCCCGGATTGGTACCGTATGTAATCATCGGTTCAATATCTTCGGCAGCAAAACGAACTTCCTTGTCGAACACTGCATCCTCATCACTCTTCAATGTTTTCCAATAGGCCAATGCCTTGTCCCATGCCTCACCCTTCGGAGCATATTCGCGTCCTTTAATATACTCGAAAGTGGTCTCATCCGGAGCAACCATACCGCCGCGGGCACCCATCTCTATACTCAGATTGCACAAGGTCAGACGCCCTTCCATAGTCAGACTGCGCACAGCTTCTCCGGCATATTCCACGAAATATCCCGTAGCGCCGCTGGTCGTCATCTTCGACATCATATACAATGCTACATCTTTTGCCGTCACTCCCTTGCCAAGTTTGCCGTCGACAGTGATGCGCATTGTCTTAGGACGGGTCTGAAGGATACATTGCGAGGCCATTACCATTTCCACCTCACTCGTACCGATACCGAAAGCCACTGCTCCCATCGCCCCGTGGGTGGAAGTATGCGAGTCACCGCAGACAATGGTCATGCCAGGCAGGGTCAGCCCGCGTTCCGGACCTACTACATGGATAATTCCGTTCTTCTTGTCCATCATGCCGAAATGGGCCAATCCAAACTCTTCCGCATTCTTGGCCAATGTATCTACCTGAGTCTTTGAAACCGGGTCTTCAATCGGCTTGTCCTGGTCATGCGTCGGCGTGTTATGGTCGGGCATACAGAAAATCTTTTCCGGACGGAAACACTTGATTCCACGTTCGCGCAATCCTGAAAAGGCTTGCGGGCTGGTTACTTCATGACAATAAAGCCGGTCAATATAAAGCTGTGTGGGACCGTCTTCCACTTTCTGTACCACATGGGCATCCCAGATTTTATCAAATAATGTATTCATCTCTTTATGTACAATTTAGCTATTTACAATTTACGATTAAAATCACATCTTGAACTTATTGATACAGTCGATGTACGCTTCCACTGATGCCGCGATAATATCCGTATTGGCACCGAACCCATAATAAATATGATTATCGTATTCCACCTGCATATGTACCTTACCCATATCGTCGCTACCCTTGCTGATAGCCTGGATAGTGAATTCCTTCAATGTCATATGGCGGTCAATAATCTTCTTCAAAGCCTTGATAGCAGCGTCTACCGGACCGTTTCCACTGGCGGCGGCTTCAAACTTCTCGCCAGAGATGTTCAATCCCAAGCTGGCAACCGAACGAACCCCCACCCCACTGGTCACCTGAAGATATTCCAGTTTGATACGGTGGTTCTGCGTACGGTTTGCCCCTGCCAATACCAGCATATCATCATCGTTGATATCCTTCTTCTTATCGGCAAGTTTCAAGAACTCTTCATACACTTTGTCCAACTTCTCCTGATCCAGTTGTACTCCCAATATCGACAAACGATTCTTCAAGGCTGCACGTCCGCTACGGGCTGTCAATACGATGGAATTATCATCAATACCCACATCATGCGGGTCAATGATTTCGTAAGTCTGTACATTCTTCAACACACCATCCTGGTGGATACCCGACGAATGGGCAAAAGCATTGCGACCTACAATAGCCTTGTTGGGCTGCACCGGCATGTTCATCAGACTGGACACCATACGGCTGGTTGGATAAATCTTCTGTGTATTGATGTTGGTCTCGATTTCTATGTCCTTGTGACATTTGATAATCATCGCCACTTCCTCAAGAGAAGTATTGCCGGCACGTTCACCAATACCATTGATGGTTACCTCCACCTGGCGGGCACCATTCAGTACGCCAGCCATTGTATTGGCAGTAGCCATGCCCAAGTCATTGTGGCAATGAGTAGAAATAATGGCATTATGAATACCGTTGACATGTTCCATCAGATATCTTATCTTCGCGCCATACTCATCAGGCAAGCAATACCCCGTTGTATCGGGAATATTCACCACAGTCGCACCTGCCTTGATAACAGCTTCTACCACCCGTGCCAAATATTCATTATCCGTTCGGCCTGCATCTTCGGCATAGAACTCTACATCATCCACATACTTACGTGCATACTTTACGGCAGCCACTGCACGCTCTATTATTTCCTCGCGATTGGAATTAAATTTATATTTAATGTGCGAGTCAGATGTACCGATACCAGTATGGATACGTTTATGCTTGGCAAACTGCAAAGCCTCTGCCGCCACATCAATATCTTTCTGTACGGCACGTGTCAAGGCACAGATGGTGGGCCATGTCACAGCTTTTGATATCTCAATGACCGAATTGAAATCTCCCGGACTTGAAATCGGAAATCCGGCTTCAATCACGTCCACCCCCAGGGCTTCCAGTTGTCTGGCTACCTGAATCTTTTCCACTGTATTCAATTGGCATCCCGGAACCTGCTCGCCATCGCGGAGCGTTGTGTCGAAAATAAATAATTTGTCACTCATTGCTTTATTGTATTTAATTTATGTTCCATAAAAAAAGCCTTTCACACTTGGAAGTGAGAAAGGCTTCATATATCATTGCATCTTACATATATATTCACGCACAGCACTCACTTCCACTAAACTTTGCCAGTAGAATAATAATACCACACAGTAGAATATATGTAAAGTTCTGAATCATCTTCTTTTTTGTTTTGACGTTGCAAAGGTAGATATTATTTCGTACCACACAAACAAATTCGTTACTTTTTTCCGATAAAAAATATCATTTTATAAGTTTGTATTCATTTATCGCTGAAATATATCACAAAAAAAGGCGTACCTCAAGGTACGCCTTTCCTTATTCTTCAGTTCAATACAAGTTCTGAATTACTTCTTCTCACAAGGTTTGTCACACTTGGCACCATCACATGCAGCCTTAGGACACGCTGCTGAATCAGCAGCCTGGCAACATGCCTTTGCAGAGTCACATACTTGTTCTGTTTTTGCAGCACAGCAAGAATCTGCCTCAGTTGCATTAGAATCTGCAGCCTTTTTGTTGCCACAAGATGTCACTGCGAAAGAAAACGCTACCGCAACGGCAGCCAATAAAACTTTAGTCTTCATACTTTCAATTTGCTTTAAACGTTGATATAAAATTAGTTCGGCGCAAATATAAGAAAAGTTTATGAGACCGCCAAAAACGAACAAAGCCTCCGTATCCTTATCAGACACGGAGGCTTCTTCTGAAAACGGCGACTACCTACTCTCCCACTGTTACGCAGTACCATCGGCGTGACCGGGCTTAACTTCTCTGTTCGGAATGGGAAGAGGTGGAACCCCGGTGCTGTAGTCACCTGAATAAGGCAGACATGATGAGAAAAAAGTAAAGTGTCCATATATTGCTGAACGTATATACCTCCATACACGGAAGGCAAAAAGTGGACGGGCAATTAGTAATGCTCGGCTATGACATCGCTGCCTGTACACCTGCATCCTATCAACGTTGTAGTCTACAACGACCCTGAGAAATCTAATCTTGTGGCTGGCTTCGTACTTAGATGCTTTCAGCACTTATCCAATCCCGACTTAGATACCCAGCGATGCACCTGGCGGCACAACTGGTAAACCAGAGGTCAGTCCAACACGGTCCTCTCGTACTAGTGTCAGAGCCACGCAAATTTCATACGCCCA